>OLHM01000109.1_pt1 | contig 33351 bp, 27 predicted proteins | sample 1609611 | NCBI WGS metagenome assembly OLHM01 (sample SAMN05416891, study PRJEB24817) | seawater metagenome | isolation source: Sea water | place: Canada:Atlantic | collected 2013-11 | reverse complement strand
CTGAAGCGGTAATTACAGTACCTGCATACTTTAACGATTCACAACGTCAAGCAACGAAAGATGCTGGCCGTATTGCGGGTCTTGAAGTTAAGCGTATTATCAATGAGCCAACTGCCGCGGCACTTGCTTACGGTATGGATAAAAACCGTGGCGAAAACATCGTTGCAGTATATGACTTAGGTGGCGGTACTTTCGATTTATCAATCATTGAAATTGATGAAGTTGAAGGCGAGCACACTTTTGAAGTACTTGCTACAAACGGTGATACTCACTTAGGTGGTGAAGATTTCGATAACCGTGTAATCAACTACCTAGTAGCTGAATTCAAGAAAGATCAAGGTTTAGATTTAAAAACTGATCCTCTTGCAATGCAACGTGTTAAAGAAGCTGCTGAAAAAGCAAAAATTGAACTGTCATCTGCACAATCAACTGAAGTAAATCTTCCGTATGTAACTGCTGATGCATCTGGTCCTAAGCACATGAACGTGAAACTAACACGTGCTAAGCTTGAATCACTAGTTGAAGATTTAGTAACTAAATCTCTAGAGCCTCTTAAACGTGCACTTGCTGATGCTGATTTATCAGTAAGCGACATCAACGATATTATTCTTGTTGGTGGCCAAACACGTATGCCTTTAGTACAAAAAACAGTTGCTGATTTCTTCGGTAAAGAACCACGTAAAGACGTAAACCCTGATGAAGCAGTTGCAGTAGGCGCAGCGATTCAAGGTGGTGTACTTGCTGGTGACGTTAAAGATGTACTATTACTAGACGTTTCTCCATTATCTCTAGGTATTGAGACAATGGGCTCAGTAATGACTGCATTAATTGAGAAAAACACGACGATTCCTACTAAGAAATCGCAAACATTCTCAACAGCTGAAGATAACCAATCTGCTGTAACAATTCACGTGTTACAAGGTGAGCGTAAACGTTCAAGCGACAATAAATCTTTAGGTCAATTTAACCTAGAAGGTATTCGCCCAGCACAACGTGGTACACCGCAAATCGAAGTAACATTCGATGTTGATGCCGATGGTATCTTACATGTATCTGCAAAAGATAAAGATACAGGTAAAGAGCAAAAAATCACAATTCAAGCATCTTCAGGCTTAAGCGATGAAGAAGTTGAAAAAATGGTTCGTGATGCAGAAGCACATGCTGAAGACGATAAAAAGTTTGAAGAACTTGTAGCTGCTCGTAACCAAGCTGATGCTCTAGTACACGGTACTCGTAAGCAAATTGAAGAAGCTGGCGATGCATTACCAAGCGAAGACAAAGAAGCGATTGAAGCGGCTGTTGTAGATTTAGAAGCTGCTATTAAGAGCGACAACAAAGAAGAGATTGAAGCTAAAACTCAAGCTCTTGCTGAAAAGTCTCAAAAACTAATGGAAATTGCACAAGCGAAAGCACAGCAAGGTTCAGCAGATGCAGGCGAGCAACAGCAATCAGCTAAGCAAGACGACGACGTTGTTGATGCAGAGTTCGAAGAAGTGAAAGACGACAAGTAATTGTTGCTAACGCTTCTCGCTAGCCAAAAACACTTAACTCAATCGAGTGTTTAGGTTAGGATGAACAATTGAGGCGCGCGAGCAATAGCTTGTCGCGCCTTTTGCATGTATTTAAGGTTTAAAAATTCAATGATAAATCGATGCGATTTATCGGTTTATCCAGCAGCTCACGCTGCAAACAGAAAAGAGTAGTGTGATAGATATGTCAAAACGCGATTATTACGAAGCCCTCGGCGTAAGCAAAGATGCGAGTGAGCGAGACATAAAAAAAGCGTATAAACGCTTAGCGATGAAATATCATCCAGATCGTACCGCAGGCGATAAAGAGCTTGAAACTAAATTTAAAGAAGTTAAAGAAGCTTACGAGATTTTAACTGATCCTCAAAAACGCCAAATGTATGACCAACATGGTCACGCGGCATTTGAGCAAGGCGGTGGCGGTGGTCATGGCGGCTTTGGTGGCGGTCATGGCGATTTTGGTGATGTATTTGGTGACGTATTTGGCGATATTTTTGGTGGCGGTGGTCGACGTCAATCTCGTCAACAACGTGGTTCTGACTTACGTTACAACATGGACTTGAGCTTAGAAGAAGCGGTTCGTGGTAAAGAAGTTGAAATTAAAGTGCCAACATGGGTGGGTTGTGAGCCGTGTGATGGCAGTGGTGCTAAAGCAGGTTCAAAGCCTAAAACATGTACTACATGTCATGGTGCTGGCCAAGTACAAATGCGCCAAGGTTTCTTTGCTGTTCAGCAAACGTGTCCAACGTGTCAGGGACAAGGTCAGATTATTTCAGACCCTTGTAACAAATGTCATGGTCAGGGCCGCGTAGAAAAAACTAAAACGCTTTCAGTTAAAATTCCAGCGGGCGTTGATACAGGAGACCGTATCCGCTTAACTGGTGAAGGTGAAGCCGGAATGCACGGCGCGCCATCTGGCGACTTGTACGTGCAAGTATCTGTTCGCGAACATGAAATATTTGTACGTGAAGCAAATAATTTATACTGTGAAGTACCAATTAGCTTTACAACAGCAGGCCTTGGTGGCGAAATTCAGGTGCCAACACTTGATGGTCGTGCAAAACTTAAAATACCTTCTGAAACGCAAACTGGCAAAATGTTCCGTATGCGTGGCAAAGGCGTTAAGTCTGTTCGAAGTGGTGCCCAAGGCGATCTAATTTGTAAGGTAGTAATCGAAACGCCAGTTAATCTTAACGAGCGTCAACGTGAACTACTGCAAGAGTTAGATGAAAGTATGGGTACAGATAGCTCGAAAAATCGTCCTAAAGAGCAAGGCTTTTTTGACGGTGTTAAAAAGTTTTTTGATGATTTAACTAAGTAAATTTAAATTATTAATAATGAAACGGCGCTTTTTAGCGTCGTTTTTTTGCTTTAAATTTTATTTTTGTTACTGTTAAAAAAAACACGATTAAATAGTATGACCCCAGCAATCGAATTACTTAAAAAACAAAAAATCCCCTTTGAAGTACTCAGTTACGAGCACGATGCAGGTAATAGTCAATATGGGCTTGAGGCTGTAGAAAAGTTAAATTTAGATAGCGCCCAAGTTTATAAAACACTTGTTCTTGAAACGCATGAAAGGCAGCTAATTGTTGCTGTTACTCCTGTGTCGCAACAAGTTAACTTAAAACAGTTAGCAAAATTATGTGGTGCCAAAAAAGTAGCCATGGCTGCCCCGCAAAAAGTTCAAGCTAGCACGGGTTATATTTTAGGTGGAGTCAGTCCACTTGGGCAAAAAAAACGCTTAGCTACGTTTATTCATAGGAGTGCTTCACTTTTTGATACTATTTATGTGAGCGCCGGAAAGCGAGGTTTAGAAATCGCACTCTCCCCAACTAATTTAGCGGCGTTAACTAACGCTAAATTTGGCGATTTATAGACTTTATTTTTAAAATCACTCTCCATAAAGGCAATTAACTCAAGTTGAGCAATTTGCTCAATATCCTATTTGTAACTACATTGAGAGTATCTTTATATCGTTAATATTTAATACCAAACGGTATTACACATTTTGTATACGGCTATTTGTATGAACCTTTTAGATGTGGACTATTTTGCAGTACTGATGGCTGCACTGTCTTCTTTTATGCTTGGCGGCATATGGTACTCAAAAGCACTTTTTAAAAACGCTTGGCTAGAAAGTGTTGGCTTAACTGACCTTGATTTACAATCAGCCAATCCTAAGTTGATATTTGGTGGCAGCTTCTTTTTAGTATTTATAGCGGCTTTAATGTTGTCTCTATTTTTAGGTAAAGACGCAAGCTTAGTTGAGTGCATAGGCACAGGCTTTGTGATCGGCTTTTTTTGGATCAGTAGTTCACTAGGATTAAGTTATATATTTGAGCAACGCCCTTTAAAGCTATTTTTAATTAATGGGAGTTACTGTATTTTACAGTTTTCGTTAATGGGGCTTATTTTAGGTATTTGGCCGTAAGGGTTGAGTAGCCGTTAATGCCCGGTTTGATTCTTACCTGAGAGTAGAGTAGGTTTATATAATCGTATTTACATGATTTGGTAGCGGTATTAATGAAAATATTAGTAGTTGATGATATGCCGCTCATGCGTCATGTTTTAATTAATATGCTAAGAAAATTGGAGTATTGCAATATCGTTGAAGCTACAGATGGATTACAAGCTTTGGCTTTATTGCGTGACCAACATTTCGATTTGGTTATTACAGATCTTCATATGCCAAAAATGGATGGTGTTGATTTACTCACAAACATTCGAAAAGACAGAGCCCTTGCCGGTATTCCTGTGTTGATGGTTACCTGTGAGGATAGTACAGATAAAGTTAAGCAAGTTATTGCAGCTAAAGTATCGGGGTTTATAATCAAACCTTTTAACATGAATGTACTATCATCTCAATTAAACCGCTTCTTTTTCAAAGATTAGGTTATATTTTTCATCATCATTAAATTATTATGAGCTCACTTTAGTATCCATACCGCGTAAAAATTTTACAACCCAGTGGTCACCTTTATCTACCTAATACCAATAAGCAATAATACCTAATCATTTTGCGAGGCTAAATGTATCTCTCCCTGTGTTAAAAAATTCTCATTTAGAACAGTTAAATAGCGAATTTTCGCCTAGCTATCAACACGTTTTTCTACCCTCTAAATAGATCACTTAATTAAACGAATTGCTATAAACTGGTATCATAAAGAATAATTTTTTATATAGTACAGCAGGACTTAATGGCAAAACCCAATAAAAAAGGCCCTACTAAAACGGTCGATATTTTTTGCTCAGCCTGTAAAGCTTCCTTATTTAAATACCGAAAAGGAGGCAAAGGAGCATTAGTTAAGTGTTTTAAAGAGCGTATTAGTCAAGACTTTACACAAGAGCCCTGTATTTGCCCTAACTGTAGTCGGCCTTTTGCCCGAGAAGCGATTATTCGTGGTGCGCCTGCCTATAAAATAATTGGTGGCAAAGTAACGTTTAAATAATTCAGATACAGTAAAATTTATTCATACGGACATATGGCCTTGTTAGAATTTACCATATTGATAGAATTGCTCGGTTTGCTGTTTCAATGAATGAAAAAATACCCTCCCCATGGATCGGGCCAGTTTATTGGGTTATTTAAAAATGGATAAAGGATAGTTTCGTGATAGCACTCTTATTTGACATCATAGGTATGACAGGTACTTTTTTAGTAGTTGGTTCATTTTTCTTACTGCAGCTAGGAAAAACGTCCCCATCTAGCCTAACGTATAATATGATGAATTTAACAGGGGCGATTTTGTTGTTAATTAGCCTTTGCTATAACTTTAATTTAGCGAGCTTTGTGATAGAAATATTTTGGATAGCTGCTTCATTAATTGGTTTATACAAATACCTAAAAAACAGATCAGCTTTAGCTACAAATTAATAACGTATTAATTTTGTTCTAAACCTTAAACACTGCAAGCACACCTGTTTGCAGTGTTTTTTGTTTTTAGGACGAAATTTAATTAACAAGTATAATTAAATTCATTTGTTAACAAAAAGTTTATATCCCTGCCTCATATAAGTCGTTACACTAGCGACCTTAAATTTTTAGGCTATTTCTCGGGTAGGCCATGTTTACGTTTTCTAAAAAAATAATTACAGTATGTATATTATTAGTATTAATTTTGGTTGTTACATTTTGGGTAGGCCGCGCTCACGATATTGAAAAAGCAACAGCTCAAGCGCAGCGTCAGGTTACTCAATTAAATAATTACATTGATACTGAACTCGCTCGTTTTTCGGCTATTCCCCAGCTACTTACTTATAATCAGTTAATGATTGAATTTGCAAACGGCGACCAAGCCCATTACAACGCTATAAATAATTACTTAGCTGATATACAACAAGCCAGTGGTGCATCAGATATATTTGTACTAAATGCCCAAGGCGCAGTAACGGCAAGTAGTAACTGGCAAGCCGATTACACATTTTTAGGCAGTAACTTTGCCTTTAGACCATATTTTAAGCGTGCATTTGCAGGTGAAAAAGTGGCCTACTTTGCACTAGGTATGCGCTCAAAAGAGCGTGGCATTTATTTTTCGCAGGCTGTTTATCACGACAACAAAGCGGTTGGTGTTGTTGTATTAAAAGTGAATGTAAGCAAATTTGAAAACGACAGAGAGCTTTTAAATACATCTAAAGGTAGCCATTTTTATTTAGAGCTAAGTGATAATGTAATTGCGATGTCTGATATGCAAACATGGCGTTTAAATAGCTTTAGCGAGTTTGATATAACAAAGCGACGTAATATAAAATTACGCCGTGCCTATTTAGATCATCAACCTGTATATATTAAGCAATTTCAATATAAGAGCCAGGGTATTTCGCATTTCAAAATTAATAAAAACCTTTATGTGAGTGCGACAAAACCATTGCGTTACTTTAGTGCACATATGAACGTACTTGTTGATATTACAAAAGTAAATTCAGCTCAATTAATACGCTTGTTTTGGGCATTTAGTATTTATGCTTTAGTTATGATTGTTGGTTATAGTTTACTTGCTCGTTTTGCGGGTTATAAAAAGCTCGTTTACTCTAGGCATAGTCTTGAGCAAAAAGTGATTGAGCGCACACAAGAGCTTGAGAAAACGCAAGTTGCATTAGTTCAATCAGCAAAACTTGCAACAATTGGGCAGTTAAGCGCAGGTATTAATCACGAAATAAACCAGCCCCTTAGCGCTATGAATACTTACCTAGCAAGCGCCAAACGTTTACTCGCTAAGCAAAATTACACCGCACTTGGCGAAAGCATAACTTTGATTGAGGGGCTTGTAGGTCGCGTACACAAAATAGTGGGGCAGCTAAAACATTTTAGCAAACCATCACAAACTCAATTAAGGCCTTATCCGTTAGCTGGTTTATTAAATAACGCCTTGATGATTGCCAGCTCACAACTAAAGCAAGATAACGTACACGTAGAGCAGCCTAATTTAGATAGTGGGTTAATAGTGTGGGTTGATTCACTTAAATTTGAGCAAGTGTTGGTTAACTTAATAACTAACGCGAGCCAAGCTATGAATGGCGCAATAATACGTAAATTAAGTTTTAATGTTGAGTGCTTTGATAACCGAGTAAAACTCTCAATTTTAGATACAGGGCCTGGAATAGAGCAACATGCTTTTGGTAATATTTTCGAACCTTTTTATAGTACTAAAGAAAGTAACGGCTTAGGCCTTGGATTATCTATTTCAAAACAAATCATTGACTCGTTTAATGGCTCTTTAAGTGCGCACAATCGACTGCAAGGCGGGGCTGAGTTTATAATCAGTCTATCAAGCACGCAGGATAAAACAGATGATTGAAAACTCACCGTGTAAGCACATCATTGTAGTTGATGATGAAGCGATGATCAGAGATTCATTAAAACAATTACTTACTCTCGAAGGCTATACAGTTGAGTGCTTTAATGATGCAAGTACGGCTCTAACAAAGCTTAATCGACGTTTTATGGGCGTTGTACTGAGTGACATAAATATGCCTGCAATGGATGGGCTAACTTTGCTTGAGCAAGTCACGGCATTTGATAGTGAACTGCCGGTTATATTTTTAACAGGGTACGCCGATGTAACTATTGCTGTTAAAGCTATGCAATTAGGCGCGTATGACTTATTTGAAAAACCAGTAAACGAAACATTGCTTGATTGCATAGCAAGAGCATGCGACAAGCGTAGCTTAGTGATTCAAAATCGTGCACTAAAACTTGCTGTACAAAAAACCTCAGCGCCGGGTGTACGAATCCTAGGTGATACTCCTAAAATGCAAGATATGATGCATTTGCTCAATACGGTTATTGATACCCCAGCTGATGTAATGATTGAAGGTGAAACTGGCACGGGTAAAGAGCTAGTAGCACGTTACTTACACGATCAAAGTATTCGCTCAGCAAGTAATTTTGTGGCTATAAATTGCGGCGCGGTGCCTGAGCAGTTGATAGAAAGTGAGTTATTTGGTGCTGCAAGTGGTGCCTATACCGGAGCAACTCACACTCGTAAGGGAAAGTTTGAATTTGCACAAGGTGGTACAGTTTTTTTAGATGAAATAGAAAGCACCCCAATGTCGTTGCAGGTTAAATTATTACGCGTATTAGAGGAGCGAAAAGTAACTCCAGTAGGTGATAATAAAGCAATTGAATTAGATATAAGAATTGTTGCAGCCACTAAAGTAGATTTGCTTTTATTAGTTGAAAAAGGTGAATTTAGAGCCGATTTATATTATCGACTAAGCTTGGTAAAAGTAGATATACCCCCACTTAGAGCTCGAAAAGCAGATATAGTATTACTGTTTAAGCACTTTAGCTCTATTGCAGCAACACGCTATCACAAGCCGCCAGCACCTCTTAATAGCGAAATACAACAGCGACTCTTAGCGTACGACTGGCCTGGTAATGTAAGGGAGCTTAGAAACCAAGCTGAGCGCGCGGTTTTATTAGGAGTAGAACTTGCTTTTAGTGTTAGCAAAACGCTGGCTAAAGGTGAGCTTTCTCCTGATTTAAGCTTATCTGAAAAAGTTGCTTTTTATGAGCAGTCATTAATAGAAGAAGCCCTAGAGCGTAACCATGGCAGTATTAAAAATACGATGGATACATTGCAAATCGCTCGTAAAACCCTTTACGATAAAATGAGTAAATATAATTTAAACCGCGATATGTTTATTGACTAAATTGTGTGGTTTATGTGACAACTTCGTTTTTATGGTGTGTGGGAAACCGCACATTTATTCTCTTTTTTATACGCAATATCCATTAACCGTCTGAAATGTAATAGTATTTTACCATTGGCAGTAAAGTTGCCTTATTAGGTCTGACAACAAGTAGATTCTAATAATTAGGACACATAATGATAAAGTTTACACACTCTACTATTTTACTCACCTCAATAAGTAGCTTTGCTTTTTACTCGTACACGGCTTGCGCTACTGAATATGATGTTTATGGTAAAGCCGAAGTGCAAATTGCTAATACAGATACGGGTATTATGCGTTACGCAGAAGAAGGCACGCAGATTGAAGCGCCATTTTCGCGTATAGGTATTCAAGGGCAACACAAATTAAATGAATATTTAAACGTTGTTTTTAAATACGAAGTGCAAGTAAAAGGCTTTGAGCAAGATGACACCGAAGAGCCATTTAGTGCAAGGAATACATACCTTGGTTTAAAAGGTCAATTTGGCGAGCTTGTAGTGGGAAGAAATGATACTCGCTTTAAATACTCTGAAGGCAAAGTTGATAACTTTAACGAAACCCAGGGCGACATGGCCCAAGTTATTGCAGGACAAGATAGACTAGGTGATACGCTAACATACACGTCTAAGTATTGGCATAATACCCAGTTTTCGTTTACTTACGCTCCGAAAGACGACAATAAAGATAATGAAGCTGGATTTGCAGCAACCCTTATTTATGGTGACCGTAGCTTAAAAAACACCTCATATTACTTATCATTAAGCCATGTTGATTCTCTTAATAATATTAATGCAAGTCGAATAGCAGCAGCCTATAAATTTGAACAATTACAACTTGGTGCACTGTATCAGCATTCTGAATCAACAGATGGTATAAAATCAGGTAACGGTTATGTGTTAAGTGCAAGCTATACGCTTGATAAATGGGTACCTAAATTACAGTTTGCTAAAGATGACTCTTTGCTTCGTCAAACTTCTGAGGCAACGCAATGGACTACGGGCCTTGACTATGTATTTGATAAGCAAACAACTGCTTACCTCTTATACACCGACCTTAATTTAGAAGAACAAGACGACAGCAGTGTTGCGCTTGGTCTTAAATACAAATTTTAGAGGCCTGCCATGACAGATAATATACTCACGCAAAAACCAGATAATAAAAGACATTTTCAATGGCTTTTATTAATACTTGGCCCATTAGTAATGCTATTAACATGTTTACTCGATCCACCAACGGGTATGTCTGTAGCGGCATTTAAAACCGCAGGTTTAGCATTTTGGATGGCATCGTGGTGGGTGAGCGAAGTAGTGCCAATTCCAGCAACTGCTTTGCTCCCTCTGGTAATATCACCACTTGCTGATATAGCAGCAATTAAAAGCGTGGCTGCCCCGTATGCGCACCCGCTAATATTTTTATTTTTAGGTGGTTTTTTAATTTCTATTGCTATGGAGCGTTGGGGGTTACATAAACGTATTGCGCTAAGCACCATGTTATATGCGGGTAAAAAGCCAAGCTTGCAAATTTTAGCAATGATGCTGGTAACCGCATTTTTGTCGATGTGGATGTCTAATACCGCAACAGCTGTAATGATGCTGCCTATTGCGCTTTCAATTACTAATTTAGTTAAGCAATCAGACCCGAGTAATGAAGGTTTTGGTAAGGCTTTACTGTTATCAATCGCTTATGGTGCAAGTATTGGTGGTATTGCTACCTTAATCGGTACTCCGCCTAATGCTTTAATGGCTGCTTACTTGTCAGATAGTTACCAAATAGAAATTGGCTTTGCGCAATGGATGATTGTAGGCGTACCACTGTCTTTAGGCATGCTAATTATTAGCTGGGTTTGGCTTACTAAATTTGCGTATAAAGTAGATGCTAATGTTAAAAACGATCAGAAAATTGATACAAAAGCGGTGTTTTCAACACAGTTGAAAAACCTAGGTATAATGCAGCGCGCCGAAAAAGGCGTGTTATTTGTGTTTGTTTTAGCAGCACTTTGTTGGATATTTAGACCTTTATTAGGTGACATAACAGGTCTTAATATTTCAGATACTACTATTGCAATTGCAGCGGCATTGCTGTTGTTTGTAATGCCAGCGAATAAAGGCAAAAATGAGCGTATCCTTGATTGGGAAAGCGCAGCTAAAGTGCCGTGGGGCGTTTTATTATTATTTGGGGGCGGGCTTACACTTGCATCTCAAATTAAGTCATCAGGGCTTGCTGAATTTATTGCTCACCTAATTGAAGGCGCTAGCACTATTCCACTTGTTATGAGTGTACTTGTTGTTGTGGCATTAATTACGTTTTTAACTGAGATCACAAGCAATACAGCAACTGCAGCTGGCTTTCTTCCTTTGTTAGGGCCCGTTGCAGAGTCTATAACAGGTTCACCATTGGTTTGGGTTATTCCTGCAGCTATAGCGTGTAGTTGTGCATTTATGATGCCGGTAGCGACACCACCAAATGCTATTGTGTTTGGCTCAGGGCAAATTCAAATACGCGACATGATAAGAGCGGGTTTTGTGCTAAACATTGTGGCTATTGTATTAATTACGCTGGTTACAATGACGATTGCAGCCCAAGTATTTGGCTTTTAAAGCTGAACTAAATTAGTTCCAACCAACCTATGCCAGAGTAGCTTTGTTTATACTTACAATTTTAAACAAAGCTACTCTTTATGCTTATTTATATTGCTTAAGAAGCTCTTTTTTAGATAATTAGTGTTATTGCTCGAAAAACAGAACAAGGTTATAGTCGTTAATAACTTTAAAAATTGAGTAACCTATTTTGAGCACTGAGACATCACAGGCAATGCCTTTAATTCCCCAGTTTGATGAATTGCAAAAAAGCTTTCTCGAAACGCCTTACTTGCCAATTGATAAACGTCTCGTTTTATTGAAAAAACTCCGTGTACGTATTGTTGAACTTGAGCAAGAGCTAGTAGATGCTGCTTCAAAAGACTTTGGTTACAGAACCGCTTTCGATACCTTACTGGGCGATATATTACCTACAGTGCAAACACTCGCGCACATTATTAAAAAATTGCCAAAATGGGCAAAGCCAAGTAATCGCTCTGTGGGTTTAAGCTTGTGGCCTTCAAAAGTAAGTGTTAATTATCAGCCAAAAGGTGTGGTTGGTATTATTGCACCGTGGAATTACCCCATTCAGTTAGCGTTAGTACCTGTGCTTACCGCCATAGCTGCCGGTAATAGAGTGATGCTTAAATTAAGCGAATTCACACCTCATACAAACGCTGTTATCGAAAAAATATTTAAAGATGATCTGCAAGCTCATTGTAAAATAATACTAGGGGCGAGTGATGTTGCAGCACAGTTTTCATCACTGCCATTTGCTCATTTATTATTTACGGGTTCTACGAACGTAGGTAAATTAGTAATGGCGTCAGCGAGTCGTAATTTAACGCCGGTAACGCTTGAACTCGGTGGTAAGTCGCCAGTTATTATTATGCAAAATGCCGATATTAAAAAAGCGGCACAAGCCTTACTGTTTGGCAAAATGGCCAACGCAGGGCAAATATGCGTTGCACCCGACTACGTATTTGTACCCAAAGAGCTTGAGCATCAGCTTATTCAGCAATTATGCGAGCTGTATAAAAAGCATTTTAAAGACGGTGTTGAAGGGAAAAACTTAACCTCTATTATTAGCGATGCACACTATAAACGTTTAGCAACCTACTTAGAGCAAGCCCAAGAGCTTGGCGCAAACATTATTAAGCCACTTGAGCAAAACCAGCAAGACGAGCAAAAGCATCGTATGGGGCTGCATTTAGTGACTCAAGTAACTGACGAAATGCAGCTTATGCAAGATGAGTTATTTGGTCCAATACTACCAATAATGAGTTATGAAAAGCTCGACACTGTAATTAACTATATTAAAGCTCATCACCACCCATTAGCGCTTTATATTTTAGGCCAAGATAAGCACGCTCAAGAATACATTATGAAGCAAACAATCAGTGGCACTGTGGCAATAAACGATACATTAGTGCAAGTAACTGCTGACGATGCTCCTTTTGGTGGTGTAGGGCATTCAGGAATGGGGCATTATCATGGTATAGAAGGTTTTTTAACGTTTAGCCATGCTAAAAATACGTTAGTATCGGGCTCGTTTAATCCTCGCATTGTTATGCTACTAAAACAAAGCAAACTTATTATTAAGCTTCTAAAGTGGCTTTACATAAAATAAGAGTATGTTGATTTGGTAAAGTAAAATAGATTTTTAACTTGCTAAATCAGATATATAAAAAAGGCTGAATTACGTTATGTAATTCAGCCTTTTTTAGATTAGTTTAAAGTTACGGTCTTAAACTCTAAAATAAGCGACCTTCGCCAGCATAGGTACCCACTTGTATTTTTGCATAAATGGCATCGGCTTTTTCTTTAGCTTCTTCAATTTCTTTAGGCAGCATTTTACGCTCATCAAGTTTACGGCTATGACTCGCTTGCATATTACCGTTGTACTCAGCGATAGTATTCCAAATATATGACTTTTCTAGATCTTTTGGCATACCTAGTCCTTCAAAATACATGAGGGCTAAATTAAATTGCGCTAAAGAGTAATTGTTTGCAGCTGCTTTTTCGTACCAGTTACGTGCCGCTTCATAGTCTCGTGTAACACCCACGCCATTAGCGTACATTACGCCCAAATTAAATTGAGCTGCAGGTAAATTCTTCTTAGCTGCTTTTTCAAATAAGGTAACTGCCATTTGATGATCAAGTTTAACGCCTTTACCTTCGTCGTATAAAACAGCTAGAGCAAACATCGAATCAGCATGGTTCTTTTTAACGCCTTGTTGATAAAGTGCAGCTGCTTTGCGGTAATCGCGTGTTACACCGTATCCACCTTCGTATAATTTAGCTAGTTCGTAAATTCCTGGCGCAAAACCTTTATCTGCTAGGTATTGGAATTCTTTTAGGGCGACTGCAAATTCACCTTCGTTAGCTGCTCTTATGCCATCTTCTAATGTTGCATGAGCGAAAGGGCTGGCAAGTAAAACGCCAGCAAGAATGAGTGCTTTTAAATTAAACTGTGACATATTAATGTCTCCAATTAGTAATAGTTTCGATAGATTTTAGGGCCAGTACATTTTTTAGATTAAATACCCACTGCTATTTAGGCTCGCCCTTGAGGCAGTTTGCTCTTTGTTGCTCGGTTTATTAATGAGCTTACTAAGTTACAAACTTCGCGCGGCGATTAAATAGCGCCTAGATAGAACAAATTTTAATCCTAAAAGGTCAACAGGCCATAGTTAAATGCTAATTTATTAAATTTTTGCACTATTTGCACATTATAAACGTTTAATACCCAATACATTTATGTAAAGACTAAATCGGTTACTATAAATAGATGCAAAAAAGGGTGTCTACTGTTATGTTTTACGCCAGCTTTAGTGTAAACGCAAGGCGGTACCTTATAAGATCGTGCGTATAAAATGTAAATAACACCGCGGTGGGCTTTCAAGGTAAGTAAATGAGTTTAAGAAGTGTAAGATACAGATTTTATAGAAAATTTAAAGATATAAAAAAAGCCCGTTAGGGCTTTTTTGAGTCATATTAACCGTCACTAATATGAGCAATGTAGCAAGTAAATGTGATATTTGGTGTTATTACTTGGGTCGAGTAAGTAATACCACGAAGCGGCACGTTCTTCTTTTAATGTGTCAGCATCCTTGCTGAATATCCTTCCATAGGCACTGAGGTCGGTACATTTTGTTTCTGATAATGATTATTAGTTAGATTAACGCGCAAGTCAATACTTAAATGATAATTATTATCAAATAGGGTTTTCATGATTATAAAATTTAAAATAAGGAAAGTGATGCTTAATAATCTTAAAGCTAAAAAAGTGATAAATGCATGCTTTGCTATCAGTATGGTATTTTTGTGTAGCTGTTCAGCCTCATTCACTTATAACAACTTGAGCTGGCTTTCGTCATTTTGGGTAGATGATTATATTGATTTAAATAAAACACAAAATAAGCAGCTCAAACAGATTATTAACACGACTCAAGCGTGGCATAGAAGTACGCAGCTACCAGCCTACAAACAAGACATTCAAAATATTAAGGCACTTTTTAACAGCACGCTAAGCACCGAGCAGTTAAAAGAGCAGGTGGTTTTTGCTAAAAAGCATTGGCAAAACTTACTCGAATACGCGCACATGCCTTTAGCAGAGCTTGGGGCAACCTTATCAAGTGAGCAAAGAGAAGAACTTTTAAACAATATTCAAATAAAAATTAACGACGAACGTGAAGAGTTTGACGAACAAACCCCGCTTGAGCGAAAAAGTGAGCGTTTGGAAGAGCAATTTGAATACTACGAGCAGTGGATCGGCAAGCTTAATAAACAACAAAAAGCGCTGATTAAATCAACTAATGAGCAACATCAAGACTCTGGAATGTTGTGGTTGGAATACAAACAAACCCGTTTGAATGCAGCCAAACAGGTATTTGAAAATGTTGAAATAACAAAAAAAGAATTTATAAATCAGTTGAGTACAGTTATTAAAGAGCGCGAACTATATATGAGCGACGCACTATTGAAAAGCAATGAAGCAAACTTAGATTTATATATAAATTTACTCTACGAATTAAACTCAACTCTAAATGATAAACAACGCCAAAGCGTTAATGATCAATTTGATGAGTTAATTGAGACCTTAAACGATATAATAGAAAACTAAATTGTGCGTGAATTATTAAGTTTTAAATTAGCTGTTTAGGCTGATTTGTTTTTAAACGCAAAAATGCTTTTTAAAGGGCAATATATGGTTACAGATTTGAAAAGTATCTTAAACACTTGGTATCCCAACAGGGATAACCAAGAATGGATTTTAGCTACTTTGTACAAAATTGAAGGCTCTAGTTACAGAAAGCTAGGGGCTATGATGCTTATTTCGAGCCTAGGCGAGCGCTTGGGGATGCTTTCGGGTGGCTGTTTAGAAGCTGACATACAACGCCATGCTAAACAAGTAATGAGTAGTTTAAGCAGCAAAACCATTAGTTATGATGCCACCGATGAAGACGATTTAACATTTCAACTTGGCATTGGTTGTGGGGGCATAGTACATATTTTACTGCAGCCCATTCATAAAGCTAATGACTATTTACAGTTAGAGCTTGTATCTAAAGCACTTAATGAGAATAAACCAGGGCGATACCTTCAACAAGTAAGCCCCATTTTGCCAGCCGGTAGTGGTGTATTTACGCAAAATGATGAGTTGCATGGTTTATCAATGAACCGCAAAGCGCAATTGGTAGAATTACAAGGCGCTACGTGCTTGCAAACCTCTATTTATCCACCGCCCCATTTATTAATAGTAGGTGGTGGCGCAGATGCAGTTCCGGTTTATACATTTGCCAAACAACTTGGTTGGAGTGTAACGGTATGGGATACACGCGCGGCTAATGCAAAAAGACAATATTTTAAAAATGCAGATGCTATTTTGCGCATCACACCGAGTGAGTTAAAAGAATATTGCATAACTAATAAAGTCGATGCTGCTATTTTAATGGCTCACAGCGTTGAACTTGACGCCAGTACGTTGGCTCAATTTAAAGATGTACCGTTTAAATATATAGGGTTATTGGGTCCTAAGCACAGGCGTGAGCAAGTTTTAGAGCACGCAAATACGGATGTGTCACAAATTAAGTCTCCTGTTTTTGGGCCTGTCGGTTTAAATTTAGGGGGCGACTCGCCAGAGAGTATTGCACTATCGCTGATCAGTGAAATACATGCAGTGCTGTGTGATAAAGATGCCCAATCACTGAGCCATTGGGGGCAAGAGCCGTGCTAATTGCAAAAGTAGTGTTGGCAGCAGGTCAATCATCTCGTTTTGATGGTTGTAAGCTAATAGCCGATGTGGGCTTAGGGCAAACAATGATTGAGCATGCTGTAAATACACTTCAAGCACTTGATGACACACCTGTGTATGTAGTTACCGGGGCATGGCATAAAGAAGTAGCGCAAGCACTGGCAGGTTATAAAAACATAGAGCTGATTGAGAACAAGCAATGGAGCCAAGGTTTGGGTCATTCAATCGCGACAGCTTCTCAAACTGTGTTTAAAAATAAGTCCTTTGATGGGATTTTATTTATGCTTGCGGATCAGGTTGAGCTCAAAGTAGCGCACTTAAGTGAGCTAGTTACTGGTTTTACACGTAATCCATCGCGCTGGTGCGCAAACTATGGCGAGCGTTTAGGTGTACCCGCTATATTCCCAGCGGTTGATTTATCTCAGCTTGCAAGCTTAACTTCAGATAGAGGTGCGCAGCAATTACTGCGCTCCAGCAGTGAGGTCGTTAATACAATTAGTTTAAGTAGTGCGAGTGTAGATATAGATACTCAAAAGCAGCTAAGTAATTTTATAGCTAAAAATGAGTGAAAAAGTAGTCGTAGGGCAAAATAAGTTTTAGCTGCGCTAACGCTTTAGTACAGTGGTTATGGTATTTAGCTGTTAATGTAGCTGATGCGGTAACTATATGTGTTATGGATTAGTAGTTACAACAATCTTAACTGTTATAACCTGCGTTTAAATTAAACAATTTAAACGCAGGTTATAAAGCTTAATCAAGGGGCAAGCTATGGTGACGTTTACAATTAATGGCAAGGTGGTTGAATCACACGCAAGTGAAGATACACCATTGTTATGGGTTATTCGCGATGAAATTGGATTAAAAGGTACGAAGTTTGGTTGTGGTATTGCAATGTGTGGTGCGTGTACGGTGCATTTAGATGGGCAAGCAACTCGCTCATGTGTTTTACCAATTGGCGCAATTGCGGGAAAAAACATTACCACAATTGAAGGGCTTAATAACGAACACCCACTTCAAAAAGCATGGGTTGAAGAGCAAGTACCACAGTGCGGTTACTGTCAGTCGGGGCAAATAATGCAAGCTGCTACATTACTGGCAGCTAATCCAAGTCCTTCAGATGAAGAAATTGTAAGCCACATGAATGGTAACTACTGTCGCTGTATGGCTTATAAACGTATTAAAACTGCTATTCAACGCGCTGCAGATGAGTCACAAAGTGTAGTAAATATATTTGATCCAAATGCACAAGACGCTTAACTGGAGCCGATAATGAAAAAATTATTTCAAAAAAATAGCGAAACCGTTAATTTAAATCGTCGCTCGTTTATGATCGGCACTGCTAGCGCAGGCTTAGTCATGGCGTTTGCCCCTGCGTTATTTTCGGGTTCGCTCAGTGCAAAAGAATCAATTGCGCAACAGGCTTTTTCACCCACTATTTGGTGGACTATGAGCACCGACGGCGCCGTAGAAGTAAGTATTGCAAAAGCTGAAATGGGTCAACATATTGGTACTGCTCTTGCGCGTATTGTGGCTGATGAACTTGAATGTGATTGGGATAAAGTATCAATTACCTACGTAGATACTCATGAAAAATGGGGCTTTATGGTAACGGGTGGTTCGTGGTCTGTATTTCAAAGCTTTAAGCCATTATCTCAAGCCGGTGCTGCAGGTCGAATTGCATTAATAGAAGCTGGAGCTAAAATGCTCGGCGTGACTGCAGATAAATGTCGTGCTGAAAAGGGCTATATTATTGCAGGCGAAAAATCGGTTAGTTACGCAGACATAGTTAAAAAAGGCGAGTTTAATCGTACATTTACCAGTGATGAAGTTTCAAACCTGCCACTAAAACCTGCTAATAAACGTCATTTAACAGGGCTTAAACAAGACTTTAAAGCGCTTGATATACCAGCCAAAACAAATGGTACAGCAGTATATGGGATAGATGTAGAAGTTGAAGGCATGCTGTACGCGCGTCCAGTTATTCCACCAACTCGTTATGGCAGCACAGTAACAAACGTTGACGATAGTGCAGCAAAAGCAATTAAAGGTTACAAAGGCTATGAAATTTTAAATGACCCTAGTAACACAGTGCAAGGCTGGGTTGTTGTATTAGCTGATAGTTACCCAAGTGCCATTAAAGCAGTAGATGCTTTAAAGGTGAGTTACAAAAAGGGTGAGTCGGCAAATATATCTGAAGCTGATATTCAAAAAGAAGGTAAGCGATTATGCGAGCAACGCGACTCGGGCACTTTGTTTGTTGATGAAGGCGATATAAAGAAAACCCAAGCAGACGCTAGTGAGTCGTTAGAATCAATGTATACCACAGCGACAGCGAGTCATTATCAGCTAGAACCATTAAATGCGGTTGCAGAGTGTAAAGACGGAAATTGGATTATTCATACAGGTAACCAGTGGCAGTCACTTACGTTACCAGCGCTTGCTAAAGCACTCGATATAGAACAAAACAAAGTAATTATTCGTCCTTATTATTTAGGTGGTGGTTTTGGTCGTCGATTATTTGGTGATTGGACTGTACCTGCGGCTCTAACTGCAAAAGCAGTAGGTAAACCAGTAAAACTGGTATTTACACGGGCAGATGATAGTTTATTCGATCAGTCTCGCTCTGCATCTGCTGCAAAAATGACGGCGTCGTTTGATAAAAATGGTACATTCACAGGAATGGAACATGCATTTGCTGCTGGTTGGCCTACTAAAGCTATGGCACCAGGGTTTTTATCACCGGGTGTTGATGGCAAAGGTAAATTTGATGCATTTTCGGCATCAGGCGCTGATCATTGGTATAGCATGAGCAGTCATCGTGCACGCGCTATTAATAACGAAGTTGCACAAAGCACCTTTAATCCGGGTTGGTTACGTTCAGTAGGGCCAGGTTGGATTGCATGGAGTCTTGAGTCGTTTATTGATGAAATTGCCCATAAGCAAGGCAAAGATCCTGTTCAATTTAGAATTGAAATGTTAGATGGTAAAGGCAAGCAAGCGGGTAAAGCACCTGAGAGCGTTGGCGGAGCACTGCGCTTACGTAATGTGCTTAAAACGGTGTCTGACAAAGTAGCTTCTGTAAAATTGGCGAAAGACGAAGGCATTGGTTTTTCTGTAAGCTCAGGGCAAGAACGTACTATGCCAGCATGGCTTGCAACCGCAGCGCATGTTCACGTTAACCGTGATAGTGGTAAAATAACGCTTAAAAAGCTTTATGTTGTTGTAGATGCGGGCTTAATAGTTCACCCAGATGGCGCACTGGCGCAAATTGAAGGGTCGTTACTATGGGGCAGCAGCCTTGCATTGCATGAATCAAATACGTATAAAGATGGGCAAGTATCTGCGACTAACTTTAATACTTATTTACCGCTAAGAATGCAAGATGTGCCAGATATGGACATCGAGTTTTTACAAAGCGATGAGTTTCCAGTTGGTTTAGGCGAACCTGGCGTGATAGGAGTTGCTCCTGCTATTGGTAATGCAGTGTTTAATGCTGTAGGCGTGCGTTTACGTGACCTACCAATGAAGCCAAGCGAACTTAAAAAAGGCTTAAAAGCGTAAAACAAAAATAATTAAAGGGGTATGCTTTATGCTGCCCCTTTAGTTATTAAATATATTTATGTAATTATTATTTATGTATCAATAGGTAGCGTTGTTTATACCAGTTTGCTTAATTAAACGATTAAGTATTATTGCAAATTGGTATTTGGTTGTTATTACGTGTTGATATTAGTTAAGGTTTATTTATGCTAATCGACCCAACAGGGCGAGAGTTTAGTTACCTACGTTTGTCTATTACGGATGTATGTAATTTTAAGTGTGTTTATTGTTTACCAGATGGTTATCAGGGCGGTCACGACCGTGGCTTCCTCACAATTGATGAAATTAGCAATACACTTAAAGCGTTTGCACACCATGGTATTGAAAAAGTAAGGATTACTGGCGGAGAGCCAACCCTTAGAAAAGACTTTATAGATGTTGTTCGCGCGGCAAAAGATGTTGCGGGCATAAAAAAAATTGCAATGACTACCAATGGTTTTTCTCTTCATAAGAATATTCATGACTGGGTAGATGCAGGCTTAAACGCCATTAATGTAAGCATTGATAGTTTAGACTCACGCATGTTTAACACCATTACTGGGCATGACAAATTTACCTCAGTAATGAAAGGTATTGATACTGCGCTTGAAACGGGTATTGATTCGGTAAAAATAAACAGCGTGCTGATGAAGCAATATAACGCAAAAGAGTTTGATACATTTTTAAATTGGGTTAAACACCGCCCCGTCACCATCCGCTTTATAGAATTGATGCAAACAAACGACAACAAAGCCTTTTTTGATGCTAACCATGTTTCTGGGCAAGTTTTAAAAACTCAGCTACTACAAACGGGCTGGCAGAAAGTTGCGCGTAGTGCATCAGCAGGTCCTGCTCAAGAGTTTGCTCATCCTGATTATCAAGGCAGAATTGGTTTAATAATGCCTTACAGTAACGACTTTTGTAGTACCTGTAACCGATTAAGGGTTACAGCAAAAGGAAATCTGCACTTGTGTTTGTTTTCTGAAGAGGGTATTTCGCTAAGAGAATATATGAACGACAGTTCGAATAGTGAATTAATGGCATTGTTATCTCGCTATATTAAAACTAAAAAGCCAACTCATCTTTTACATCAAGGTAATACAGGTATTACTACTAATTTATCTATGTTAGGTGGCTAGTTGTTAGAGCTAATTTGTAAACGAAAACATCAAATGTGTTCCTAAAATATCTATAAAAGGGAGTGTTTACATGGTTTTAGAGCAAGAAAGCTTGTTAAATTGTATTTTCACGTTAAACTTACTTTTTATTTTTATTAAGTGATTAGAATGGATATCGCAGCCCTTAATAGCACTAAATCATTAAGAAAAGACGTTCTAAGAGGAATGTGCCTTTGCTTTGGTGTTTTATCGGTTGGATTTGCGGGGTTTAATTTAACCGTAAATAACTTTCCATTGCTTGGCTATATCGAAATCTGTTTTTCTATTTATTGTATATTTACTTACATTACACTCATACGCCGCCCATTACAGTTTTGGCAATCCGTTGTAATGTGCGCACTTATCACATCCATTGTTATTTTAGGTACATCTTTGGCGTCGCCTCGTAACGGTGTATATGTATGGTCGTTTGCATTACCTATTTTGTACTACCTACTATTAGGTAAAAAATATGGTGTAATTTTCTCTGCAAATTTATTAGTCATCCAAGTATTTATTTTAGGTAGTCAGTCTACGCTTGCCCCCTTTGAGACTTTTAACTTATCTCTTAATCTACTCTGTGCTTATTTAAGTATTTGGGCGATTTCTCACGTTTTTGAAGGGAGTCGTTCACACTTTTCAAGGCGACTTAAAAATTTAGCTTTACTTGACCCACTAACGGGTGCAGGCAATCGCCTTTCAATGAACCACTACTTTGAAGTAGAACTACAAGATAAGTCACAGTTATATTTATTCTTACTCGATTTAGATTTTTTTAAACAAGTTAATGATGAGTATGGCCATGGTGTGGGTGACCAAGTGCTTATTGAAGTAGCGACTTTACTAAGAGTTTTACTCGCTAGAGGGTATGTATTTAGAGTAGGCGGTGAGGAGTTTGCTTTATTTAGCTCTTTTGAAAATGATGAGGCCGCGCTTAATACCGCTGAACAAATAAGAGCACGTTTTGAAAGTACCACATTTGACATTGACGGCCTTGCAATCAATGTTACAACCAGTATTGGTGTGGCAAAGTTCAAAAGTACCAATTCATTGGAAAGCTTTGTAAACCAAGCAGATAAACAGTTATATAAAGCAAAGCAATTTGGTCGCAATAAAGTGTATTGCAAGTTTAAAACAGAAAATGATTACGAGGCAGTTGTTGCGTAAGTCGTGCTACTTAGTACATTTGTTCAAAGTTAGGGATGCCGTTTTCCCAAATCGGTTTATCTTTTCCTAAATGCTCGCGTACAGCATCAAAAAATAATCGGGTTCTTACTGGTAAATCTCGATGCGGATATACGGCATACATAGCGCTAAATTCCATTAGTTTTACATCGGTTAATAAAGGCACTAACTTACCTTGTATTATTTCATCACCAATAATAAATGCAGGGGCAACAAAGTAAGTGGTGCCCGACAATGTTTTCATTAACAATGATTCTGCATCATTTGCCCTAAACACACTTTTTATTTTTTGCTCGCAGCGCTCACCTTTACTATCGTAATAATCTATTGCTTCTACTCGAATAGAATTACTGGCATAGCTTGCTGCTGGTAATGTCGCTAACTCTTCCATTGTTTTTGGCATACCATAAGTTTCAATAAACTGTGGCGCAGCTAAAATTAATAATCGATTACGCGCTATTTTACGTGCAATAAGTGACGAGTCTTTAGGCTCTCCTACACGAAAAGCCAAATCAAATCCTTCAGAGACTATATCTACTAATCTATCGTCTAAGCGCAGTTCGACTTCTACTTGCGGAAAGCGTTTTTGAAAATCATTAAGCACAGGTTGTAAATAACGGCGACCAATAAGAGTTGATGAAGTGATTTTTAAAACGCCGCGCGGTTCTAAATGATAGTTTTCAGCCATGCGCACGGTTTCGCCGAGCAGCTCTCTAAGCTCAGCTGCTTTTTTGATCATTTCGGCGCCTGCCGCTGTGAGCGAAAATGAACGAGTAGTTCGGTTAAGTAACCTAACGCCTAACTCATCCTCTAAACGGCTAATTTGTTTAGATATAACAGAGCGATCTATGTTGCGTATTTCTGCAGCTTTAGCAAAAGAGCCTTGCTCAACTACTTCAAGTAACATTAAAAGTCGACTTGTTGTATCCATTATTACACCTTAACTAATCTATTGATGCCATTTTGGCATTAATGAATTTAAAAATCTATGGTTTTTACACACGGGTTTAATCCGTATTATGCGAGGCTAATCAACAATGGAGCGTCTTCATGAACAAACATCTAATTGCTGCTGCACTTACTGCGGCATCTTTAACACTTGCGGGTTGTGCTGATGAGAGCACAGCTCAATCAGCACCTGCACAGCAACTTCAACCAATTGATGTAGCACAGGTGCTTGTTAAGCCGGTACAAAGCTGGCACACATATACAACTCGTTTAGAGTCTCCACAAGAAGTTGCTTTAATGCCGCGTGTATCAGGAATCATCGATAGCATTGAATTTAAAGAAGGCGACGTGGTTAAGCAAGGCGATGTTTTATTTCAATTAGATGCTCGCCCATTTGCAGCGGTTGTTGCAAGCTTAAAAGCACAAATTAAAAGTGCAGAAGCTGCTTTAGAACAGGCTAAAAGTGAAGACAAACGTGCTGTACGCTTATTAGACCGTAAGGCAATCTCAACTGAGCAAGCACAAGCGCGCACTTCAACACTGCGCCAACGCGAAGCACAGCTTTCGGCACTGCAAGCACAACTTACTTCAGCAGAGCTTGATTTAGAATTTACGTCAGTAGTATCACCAATTGATGGCATTATTTCTCGTGCAAATATTACTAAAGGTAATAACGTACTTGCGGGTCAAAGCGTATTAACATCGATTGTTTCAAACCAAGCTATGTACGCTTATTTTGATGTTGATGAACGCACATGGAATAGCTCTTTTAATGATGTTACTGCTGCGAGCCATCAAACTGTTGTAATGCAAAAAGTTGGTCAAAGTGATTTTGCATACAAAGGCTACATTAACTTTATTGATAACCAAATTAATTCATCAACGGGCACATTACGTGTACGTGCAGTATTTGATGAAGATAGTAATCAACTTCGAGCGGGTTCATTTGCACGCATTAAGTTAGCGGCTAATGAAGTGAGTGAAAAAGTTATTATTCCTGAGCGTGCAATTGGTACCGACCTTAAAAATCGTTTTGTATTAACCGTTGGCGAAAACAACGTACTTGAATACAAACTAATTACTATTGGTGAGCGTTACGGTGCATTACGTGCGGTTACTTCAGGCCTTAGCAAAGGTGATGTAATTGCAGTAAATGGTCCTGCTCGCGTTGGTCCTGGTATGCCAATCTCTCCTCAAACAGTAACAATTGATACAAGCGGTGTGGCATTTACATTGTCAAACGACAACGCACAACTTGTGGCTAAGCAATAAGGTTTATTGATGAAATTTTCGCATTTCTTTATACAGCGCCCAATATTTGCGGCCATGCTGTCGTTGGTTATTTTAATTGCTGGTGGCATATCATTATTCCAACTACCAGTAAGTGAATACCCAGAAGTAGTTCCTCCTACAGTGGTTGTTACTGCCAGTTACCCAGGTGCTAACCCTACCGTTATTGCGCAAACAGTGGCAACACCGCTGGAGCAAGAAATTAACGGCACTGAAAACATGTTATATATGTTTTCGCAAGGTACCAGTGATGGCCGTATGACTCTAACGGTAACATTTGCGTTAGGTACCGATTTAGACCGTGCTCAAGTACAAGTACAAAACCGTGTAAACAGTGCACTTCCGCGTTTGCCAGAAGAAGTACAACGTTTAGGTGTTGTGGCTGAAAAGTCATCACCCGATTTAACCATGGTAGTGCATTTATATTCACCTGAAAAAACGCACGACACAGCTTACTTATCTAACTATGCTGATTTAAACATTAAAGATGAAATTGCGCGCTTACCAGGCGTAGGTGATATTCGCATGTTTGGTGCTGGCAAATACTCAATGCGAGTATGGCTAAACCCAGATGCACTTGCTGCACGCGAATTAACAGCAACAGATGTAGTAACAGCACTTCGCTCGCAAAACCAGCAAGTTGCTGCAGGTAGCTTAGGTGCGCAACCAATTTCAAACGACAGTCAATTTCAAATATTGTTAAACGTTAAAGGTCGTTTAAACAGTATTGAAGAATTTGAACAAGTTATTATTAAAGTAGGCGACGAAGGTCAGTTAACGCGCTTATCTGATATAGCCCGTGTTGATTTAGGTCAAGACACTTACGCCCTGCGTGCAGAGCTTGATAACCAACCAGCTCTTGCAATGCCAATATTTCAACGCCCAGGTTCAAACGCTATTGAGCTTTCTGATCAAGTACGCGAAACAATGGCGCGCTTATCAAAAGATTTCCCTACTGGTGTTGAATACGACATTGTGTACGACCCTACGGTATTCGTTCGCGGCTCAATTGACGCGGTAATTGCCACGTTGCTTGAAGCAATTGTACTGGTAGTTATTGTTGTTATTGTATTTTTACAAACGTGGCGAGCATCTATTATTCCGCTAATTGCTGTGCCTATTTCACTTATTGGTACATTTGCCGTAATGCAGTGGTTAGGTGTCTCAATTAATACCTTGTCGTTGTTTGGTTTAGTTTTGGCCATAGGTATTGTTGTAGATGATGCGATTGTAGTTGTTGAAAACGTAGAGCGTAATATCGAAAAAGGCTTATCGCCACTTGAAGCAACCCGCGTTGCAATGAGCGAAGTAACAGGCCCTATTATTGCCATTGCGCTAGTACTAAGTGCTGTATTTATTCCTACTGCGTTTATTACCGGTTTATCAGGTCAATTTTATAAGCAATTTGCACTTACAATTACAATTTCGACGATTATCTCAGCATTTAACTCATTAACGTTATCGCCTGCACTTGCTGCATTGTTATTAAAATCGCATGATGCAAAACCAGATGCGTTCACGCGTTTACTCAATAAACTGTTTGGTCGTTGGTTGTTTAAACCATTTAACCGCGTATTTAATCGTGGTGCTAAAGGTTACGAAAAACTGGTACAAAAACTAATTCGTATGACTGTTGTTGTTATGGTGGCTTACATTGCACTTGTTGGCGGCACAATTAAATTATTTGATTCCGTACCAGGTGGCTTTATTCCACAGCAAGATAAACAGTATTTAGTGGCTATTGCGCAGTTACCTGACGCTTCAAGCCTTGACCGTACTGAAGATGTGCTTTCTCAAATGCAGCAAATTGCATTAGAAGTCCCAGGAGTTGCCCACACAGTTGCTTTTCCTGGTTTATCAGTGAACGGTTTTACTAATAGCCCTAACAGCGGTATTGTATTTACACCACTTGAAAGCTTTGACAAACGTACCGATCCAAGCCAATCAGCGATGGCGATTGCGGCAGAATTGAATAAACGTTTTGCTGCCATTGATGAAGCGTTTGTAGCGGTATTCCCGCCGCCGCCAATTCAAGGTTTAGGCACTACCGGCGGTTTTAAACTGCAAATTGAAGACCGAGCTAATAAAGGATTTGAAGCACTATTTAATAGTCTGCAAGCCGTAATCGGTAAGGCGCAACAAGACCCTGCATTAATGGGCCTGTACTCAAGTTTCCGTATCCAAGTTCCACAAATGGATATTGATATTGACCGTGAGCAAGCGCTTATTCAGGGTATTCCACTTGATGAAGTATTTAACGCACTGCAAATTTACTTAGGCTCTGTGTACGTAAATGACTTTAATATGTTTGGCCGTACGTACCAAGTAAATGCACAGGCTGATGCTGACTATCGCTTAGACCCTGATCAAATACTTAATTTAAAAGTACGAAACCGCTCAGGTAATATGGTGCCACTAGGCTCTGTATTAACAGTAACACCAACAATTGGTCCTGACCGTGTTATGCATTACAACGGATACCCAAGTGCAGAACTAAATGGTAGCCCAGCGCCAGGTTATAGCTCTGATCAAGCACAAGTTGCTATTGAAAAAGTACTCGCAGACACACTACCAACAGGTATTGAATATGAGTGGACTGAAGTAACGTACCAACAAGTACTTGCCGGTAACACCATGGTTTATGTATTCCCGTTAGTTGTATTACTTGTATTTATGGTACTTGCAGCGCAGTACGAGAGCTTACGTTTACCACTGGCAATTATATTAATTGTACCAATGACTATTTTCTCAGCCTTGTTAGGTGTGTGGTTTGTCGGCTCTGACAACAACATATTCACCCAAATAGCGTTGATAGTACTGGTCGCGTTGGCTTCTAAAAATGCAATATTGATGGTTGAGTTTGCAAAAGATAGACACGACTCAGGCTTATCGCACTTAGAGGCAATACTTGAGGCATGTCGTATGCGCTTGCGCCCAATATTAATGACGTCAATTGCATTTACAGCAGGTGTTGTACCGTTAGTACTTGCCACCGGTGCGGGCGCCGAAATGCGACACGCAATGGGTAACGCAGTATTCTCAGGCATGATAGGTGTAACCGTGTTTGGCCTATTGTTTACGCCGGTATTTTATATGTTAGTGACTAACAAAAAAGAGAAAGCGCAGGAGAATACTCATGACTAAATTAATGCAAAAAAGGCTTAAAACAAGTCTAACTGTCAGTGCGGTATTAGTCGCTGCGTTTTTAGCCGGGTGCGCGAGTAAAATAGACACCATGGGCGAGCAAAAAGCCGTTAACGAATTTGTTGCTAAAGCTAATATTGCGAGTAACGTTAGCGTTGCTGATGAAACAAACTGGTGGAAAAAGCTTAATTCTGATCAACTAAATGAGCTTGTTACTGGTGCGCTTGCAAATAACTATAATTTGCAAACAAGCCAGTTAACACTTAAAAGTGTATTAGCGCGATTAGGAGAGCAAAAAGCCCAGTACCTTCCGCAAGGTGGCGTAAATGTTGGCGTAGCTCGAAGTGATGCACCAAGCGTGTTTGACCGCCAATCAAGTGCAAATGTTGCACTTGATTGGCAGCTAGATTTATTTGGTCGCATAACAGCGTTGGTTGATGCTGCAAATGCATCAGCCATGAGCCAAGCAGAGCAAGTACGCTTATTACAAATTGAAGTAGTTTCGTCAGTCGTTAAAGGCTTTGTAAGTTATCAAGGGAATGTTGAAAAACAACACATTGTTACGCTACAAATTGAAGCGCTTGAGCAAAGTATTGACGTTCTTCAAGCCCGTGTTGACGAAGGCGTAGCAAACGAACTTGATTTAAACCGTACGATGGCGCAGCTTAGGCAGCAACAAGCATTAATGCCTGCTATTGAGTATGCAAAATACAGCGATTTATCTGCTCTTGCAGTACTAAGCGGTAAGTTAACGCAAAATATTGCTATTGAAAACGAGCAAGGCGTGCTGGAACGTGACTTTAGCGTCGCACTAAAAAACGCTAATAATGCCATTGCCTTACGTCCAGATATTAGCCGTGCACTATTTGACTTTAGCCAAGCAAATAGTTTAAGTGTTGCAGCGAGCAAAGCGTTATTACCCGATATTAGCTTATCTGCATTTGCAGGGGTTGTGAGTATAGATAGCACAGGCTTAAAAAATACCGACCAACAGTGGCAAGTAGCGCCGCAATTGCAATGGTCGTTATTAAGCTACCCAGCATTATTAGCACAGCGCGACGCGCAGCAGTTTTTAAGTGAAGCCGCTTACAGCGATTATCAACAAGTAGTATTAACTGCACTAAGTGAAAGTGAACTTTCACTGCAATTGTTGGTCAATCAGACGCAGCAAAAACGCTTTGCCGATGAGCGCTATGACTTTGCTAATAAAGCATTTTTACAAGCACAAGCAATGTACGAAGAAGGTCAAATTCCTTATCTTGAGTTGTTAGATGCGCGCCAGGATGTTTTAATAGCGCAAGAAAATGCTGTTGAAACAACAATCACTTCACTGCTTGCCAAAGTAAATGCCTACCAGTCATTTAATGGCCAATGGAGTTATGCGTTAAACGACACTAATAAGTAGAGTTATATTGATGCCAAATACTGAAAATTTACATGAATACATTATCCCGCAAACGATGCGCGCTATTGTACTGCCAGAACCAAATGAAGCAATTGACTTAGCAGATGCTGAGCTGCCTGTTCCAGACTGTGCAGATAACGAGCTGCTTGTAAAAGTAGAGTACGTTGGTTTAAATCCAGTTGATGGTCAATTTGCTAAAACAGGCTTTTGTAAATGGCAGTATCCACACATTTTAGGCTTAGATGCCGTAGGTGTTGTGGTTAAAGCTAATAAAGGTGTGTTTCCAAATGTTGGTGAGCGCGTTATGTGGCATGCCAACATTGGTGAGCAAGGTGCTTTGAGCGAATACACCAAAGTACCTAACTTTGCAGTGTCGGTTGTGCCAAGCGGTTTAAATCCGGGCATTGCAGCAACACTTCCATGTGCCGGTATGGCAGCACTTATCAGCTTAGATAAAATAGGCATTAGTGAAGGCGATACTATTTTTATTGAAGGCGGAGCCGGAGCGGTAGGGCAGTTTGCTATTCAATATGCAAAACAGCGCGGTGCAGATGTATTTACCACGGCATCAAAGCGTAACCATAAGTTGGTTAAACAGTTAGGCGCTGATGTGGTTTTTGACTATAGCGATAAAAAGCTATGCGAAAAAATCCGCAGAGAGCTTGGCCCGCAAGGCTTTGATGCGGTTATTGATACGATAGGTGGTGAGTGTACTCAGCGTAATATTGAGTTAATGCGTTTTTGCGGACGTATTGCCTGCTTAAATCCGCTACCTTGTTTTGATCAAGACTTAATGTATCACCGAGCGCCCAATATTAGCGTTGTATCGATTGGTGGTGCATGGCTTGCTAATAGTTTATGTGCACAACAACGCTTGAGCTTTATGGGCAACCTGTTACTTGAAGGGGCTGTTAGTGGCGACATTAAACACCCAGAAATAACGCCCGTAGACTTTAGTGCTGAGTCAGTATCGCAAGCGCTTAATAAACAACTTGCTGGTGGTTTTACCGGCAAGCAAATTGTTAAAGTTGCTAAGTGAAGCTCTTATACAATTTGATTTAAATTTAAGTAGTTTTAGCTAGATTAACTGATAATGTAGCCTCTACAAATTGAATAAAAACGTAGCCTATTTGTGCTGCGTTTTTTTATGCCCATCAAAAAATAGATACAGCGCTAGCGCTTTTGCTGTTTTATTCATCATTTTAGTCAAAATACTTTTTTTCAGCGTACAACTGTAAGCCTTTGTGTTTCAACAGTTTACGTTCAGGTAAAGAAAATAAATTGAAAAAACTGTTAATTAATTGAATAGAGTAATTGATCTAAACGATTTTTTATGACGTAATGTAGGTATTATTTAGCTGGTCGGATGAGTTCAATCATGAGTTTACGTACAAAACTAAAAAAAGTATTACCAAGTATTTCTATCACAGAACAAGAAGCGCTAGACGCGGGTGATGTATGGCTTGAAGGTTCTATCTACCAAGGTAAACCTGATTTCAGCGCACTTCGCGACGTACCTGCTGCTACATTAAGCGCAGACGAGCAAGCATTCTTAGACGGTCCAGTAAAAGAACTACTGGGCATGATTGATGATTCAGTGATTCAAAACGGCATTCATTTACCAAATGACATCTTAGAATTTTTGAAAAAAGAGCGTTTTTTCTCGCTTATCATTCCTAAGTCGTTTGGTGGTTTAGAGTTTAGCCCTTATGCAAACTCTACCATTGTTGGCACAATTGCGACTAAAAGCTCAGCAGTTGCGGTAACCGTAATGGTTCCTAACTCGCTAGGGCCAGGTGAGTTATTACTTCACTTTGGTACGCAAGAACAACAAGCACATTACTTACCACGCCTAGCAAATGGTACAGATATTCCATGTTTTGCATTAACAAGCCCAGAAGCGGGTTCTGATGCAGGTGGTATTCCTGATGTTGGTAAAGTAACTAAAGGTATGTACAACGGCGAAGAAGTCCTTGGTTTAGAAATTACCTGGGACAAGCGCTACATTACACTTGCGCCTATTGCTACCGTACTTGGTTTAGCATTTAAAGTAGTTGACCCTGATGGTCTGCTAGGTGGTAAAGAAAACCTAGGCATTACCTGTGCACTTATTCCTAAAGAGCACCCAGGTGTAGAGCTTGGTAATCGCCACGACCCAATGGGTATTCGTTTTTACAACGGTACTACACGTGGTAACAAAGTATTTGTACCAATGGATTTTGTTATTGGTGGTCAGAAAAACATCGGCCGTGGTTGGCAAATGCTGGTTAGCTGTTTAGGTGCTGGCCGTGGTATTTCATTACCTGCGCTAGGTGTTAGTACAGCACAAGTTGCATTTAAATCAGCATCTGAATATGCAGCAGTGCGTGAACAGTTTGGTTTAGCCATTGGCCAGTTTGAAGGTATTCAAGAAAAACTAGCTGACATTGCAGGTAAAACATACCTACAAGAAGCAATGCGCGTACTTACAACTGAAGGCTTAGGCATGGGCTTAAAACCATCAGTTGTTACAGCAATCGCTAAATACCATATGACAGAGCTTGGTCGCGACGTACTTGATTCAGCAATGGATATTCAAGCGGGTAAAGCGATTCAAAACGGTCCACAAAATACATTAGCAAGTGGTTATGTTGCTCAGCCGATTGCCATTACGGTAGAAGGCGCGAACATTCTTACACGTAACCTAATGATCTTTGGTCAAGGTGTTATGCGTTGTCACCCATATTTACAATCTATGGTTGAGTCAATTCACAGTGAAGACAAAGGCGCAGATAAAGAATTTAACGGCATTTTACGTAAAACAATTGGCTACAGCACAGCAAACAGCTTACGTGCTTTCCGCCTTGGTGTTTTACCATTTACAGCAAGTGCTAATTCTGAATTACCAGAAGTACGTGACTACGAAAAAGCAGTACATAAATTATCTGCAAAACTTGCAGTGTACGCAGACTTTTCGTTACTTGTACTTGGTGGTAAGTTAAAACAAGCAGAAATGCTATCGGCACGTTTAGGTGATGTAATGAGCTTCTTATATGCAGCTATGGCATCAATTAAATACTACGAGCAAAAAGTATCAAGTAGTGACCGTGAGCAAGCAGCGCCGTATTTCCATTACGCGACTCGTTTTGCACTACAAAGTGCTGAAGAAGCATTGCATAAGTTTTTAGATAACTTCCCTGCAAGTGGTACACGTAAGTTTATTCGTTTCATTACAATGAACTACTCAACTAAAATGCCAAAAATTAGCGACGATTTAATCCGCGAACTAGCTAAGCAAGCTCAGCTAGATACCGCATTTAAAGCGCAAATCACGCATTTAGTTAAACCAGTAGTGGGCGATGGCCATCATATTAATGAGCAAGCTTACAAAGCTAAAATGGCATCACTTGGCGAGCTGGCTAAAGTTAAAAAAGCACTACGTGCTAAAGTAATTAAACCAGGTGCACGTTTTAACATTACGCTTGATAACGCACTAGCGGCGAACGTAATTACCCAAGCTGAACACGTTCAGTTAATTGATTACAACATCAAACGTGAAAAGGCGATTCGTGTAGATGAGTTCGATTTTGATATGAACATACTAGACGATAACGCACAGCCAATTAACCCGCTTAAAAGCGTAGTTAATCAGTAAGTTAAAGTAATTAAATTCAATGATGCAAAGCGCCCGCAGTATCGGCGCTTTTATTTTTGAGTAAATAATTAGTGTGGGGCCCCGCTTGTGTAAAAACAAGCGGGGCTTTTTTATGTGTTATTTAAAGTAGAAATAGATGACGGTATTGGTTTGAAAGTGAATATGTATCTGTAGAGGATTAAAAAGAGACGCTTATAATCTTGAAAAAGGGCTAACAACCCCGTTAGCACCTTGCTGTAGTACATGGGTATAAATTTGTGTAGTTTTAACATCAGAATGGCCAAGCTGAGCTTGAACAGTTCTTATATCGGCGCCACTTTGCAGTAGATGAGTAGCAAAAGAGTGTCTCAATGTATGAGGTGTTATTATTTTTGTTAACCCTGATTTTTGGACGGCTTTTTTAATCTCTTTTCTAATACAAGAGTGATGAAAATGATGTCGCCTTATTTCACCACTTTGAGGATCTGAACT
>OLHM01000090.1_pt1 | contig 36374 bp, 30 predicted proteins | sample 1609611 | NCBI WGS metagenome assembly OLHM01 (sample SAMN05416891, study PRJEB24817) | seawater metagenome | isolation source: Sea water | place: Canada:Atlantic | collected 2013-11 | reverse complement strand
AGTATCCAGACTTTAATATTGTTGGAGAAGAGTGGACGTCTAACCCTGCTATTGCTTCTTACTGGCAACGTGGCAAGCATAACCAAGATGGCTATACATCAAGCTTACCAAGCGTGATGGACTTTTCGTTGCAAGAGTCGGTAATTCAAGCGCTAAATGAAGATGAAAGCTGGAACACGGGTTGGGTTAAAGTATATGAATCGTTAGCTAATGACTTTTTATACCCTGATACAAATAACATTATGGTGTTTGCCGATAACCACGATATGAGCCGTGTTTACACTGAGCTTGGCCAAGATTTAGCCAAAACAAAAATGGCGATGACCTTGTTTTTAACCACACGTGGCATACCGCAAATGTATTACGGTACGGAAGTACTATTAGATAACACCCCAAGTAAAGACCATGGCGATATTAGAATTGATTTTCCTGGAGGGTTTGATGGGCAAACACGTAACGCCTTTACCAAAGAGGGCTTAACAAAACAGCAAAAAGAGATGCATAACACCATTAGTACGCTGCTTAACTTTAGAAAAAACAGCTCAGCACTAGATAAAGGTAAACTTGTACACTTTACGCCTCAACAAGGGGTTTATAGTTATGCACGTATTAGCGATGAGCAAACTGTGTTGGTATTTATGAATAAAAACACAGAGGCACTACAAAAAAACATTGAGTATATGCAAGAGGTGATGCCTAAGAGCACAACAGCATTTAATTTATTTACTCAAAAACCACAGAAGCTTGGCAAAACCATTGAATTACCAGCTATGAGCGCAACTGTATTAGTTGTCAATAAGCGACAATAGTGACCTGAATACGTATGCAGCAACTGTATGGTTGCTGCAGTAATCTTTAGTATAAAGTTAATAACAATACTGACAAAAAAGACACACAATGAAAAAATCAGTTTATATACCCGCAGTGCTGTGTAGTGCACTTATTGCTACAGGGTGTTCAGAAAATAATAAACCTGAACAACAGCAAACACCTGCGCATACGCAAAATGAGCTCACTAAGCCAGTTGTATATCAAGTATTTACCCGTTTGTTTGGTAATACCGAGACAGCTAATGTGCCATGGGGCACGAAAGAGCAAAACGGTGTAGGTAAATTTGCCGACTTTAACGACGCAGCCCTAAAAGGCATTAAAGAGCTAGGTACCACGCACGTTTGGTATACCGGTGTGTTACACCACGCGTTAGTGGGCGATTATACCGACTACGGTATTTCAAAAGATGACCCTGATGTAATAAAAGGTCGCGCAGGCTCACCGTACGCGATTAAAGATTACTACGATGTTAACCCCGATTTAGCTGTTAATGTAACAAACCGCATGGGAGAGTTTACCCAGCTTATTGAACGTACACATAGCCATGGCATGAAAGTCATTATTGATATAGTGCCTAACCATGTGGCACGTAATTATGAATCGCTAGGTAAACCTAAAGGTGTTAAAGACTTTGGTGAGCAAGATGACACCAGTAAAGTGTACGATAAAAATAATAATTTTTACTATGTACCAGGAAAGTCTTTTCAAGTACCTACAGATGTTAATTACCAAGTCCTAGGTGGCAATGCTCATCCACTTGCGGACGGATTTTTTGATGAAAACCCAGCAAAATGGACCGGTAATGGTGCACGAGCGCCAAAACCTGACATAAACGATTGGTACGAAACCGTAAAAGTGAATTACGGTGTTAAACCAGACGGCAGTTACGACTTTCCAACACTACCAAAAAACATAGAAACGAAAGATTACCGTGTTCATTATGCGTTTTGGCAGGATAAAGAACTCCCTAATAGCTGGTATAAATTTAGAGATATTGCATTGTTTTGGCTCGACAAAGGGGTTGATGGCTTTAGATATGATATGGCCGAGATGGTACCGGTCGAATTTTGGAGTTTTTTGAATTCATCAATAAAAATGCAAAAGCCAGATGCCTTTTTACTGGCTGAAGTTTACAACCCAAAAATGTATCGAGCCTATATTCACCAAGGGAAAATGGATTTTCTTTACGACAAAGTGGGCTTTTACGATACGTTAAAGGCCATTATGCAAAGCAAGCAGCCAGCAAACACTATTTTTGATGCGCATAAAACCGTTGCAGACATAGAGCAACACATGTTGCACTTTTTAGAAAATCACGACGAGCAACGTATCGCTAGCCCTGACTTTGCAGGAAATGCAGTTTGGGGTAAACCCGCCATGGTGGTTTCTAACTTAATTAGTCGTGCACCAAGCTTATTATACTTTGGCCAAGATGTTGGTGAGGATGGATCTGAAAATGCCGGCTTTGGATCGCCTACTCGCACTAGTATTTTCGATTACATAGGCGTACCCGCTCATCAAGCATGGATGAATAACGGTAAGTTTGATGGCGCAAAACTCACTAACGAACAAGCTGCTTTGCGTGAGTACTATAAAGCAATTATGGCTTTAAATAGCTTACCTGCTGTTGTAGGCGGCGATATGCAAAAGCTTAACCTTACAGGTAGCGATCGTATTGTTGGGTTTAGCCGAACGCTAGGGCAGCAAACAATTTTGGTACTAAGTAACTTCAGTGAGCAAACACAGAGTATCTCCGTTGATTTATCTCAGGAGCAAGTAACAAAACTGGGAGAAAGCTCACTAATTGTTGATTTACTTGAGCAACACCAAGTGGAACTTAAAACACACTCACAAGGCACCAAATTTAACCTGACACTTGATGCATTTAGCAGCGCAGTATTAATAAATAAGGCTAATAATGAATAATCAAAATAATAATACCGATAAGCCAAATTTAAGTTTTTGGCAAATATGGAACATGTGCTTTGGCTTTTTAGGCATACAGTTTGGTTTTGCTCTGCAAAACGGCAATGTAAGCCGAATATTTCAAACATTAGGCGCACAAGTTGATGATATTCCTATTTTATGGGTTGCAGCTCCGCTTACAGGCTTAATCGTTCAGCCTATTATAGGTTACTGGAGCGATAAAACGTGGGGGCGCTTTGGCCGTCGTCGTCCGTTTTTCTTTGTGGGCGCTGTGTTAACAACACTTTCGTTGTTTATTATGCCGCACTCGCCAACACTTTGGATTGCTGCGGGTATGTTATGGATCATGGATGCCTCAATCAACGTGACAATGGAACCGTTTAGAGCGCTTGTTGGTGATAACCTGCCAGAGAAACAACGCGCGACAGGTTACGGTTTACAAAGCTTTTTTATTGGTATTGGAGCGGTGTTAGCCTCGGCGCTACCATGGATGATGACCAACTGGTTTGATGTCAGTAATACCGCAGCTCCAGGGCAAATTCCTGAATCTGTTAAATATTCATTTTACTGGGGTGGAGTAGTTTTATTAGTTGCTGTTTTATGGACTGTGGCACGCACGAAGGAATATAGCCCAGAACAACTTGCTGAATTTGAACAGCAAACAGCAAAATCTACGACTGCAATTATTGCTGATATTAACTTTAATAAAGGTGCTATTATTTTTGTGGTGTTAGGTTTAGCAACCCTTGCATTAGTTATGGGTTTATCGCTTGAAAAAGAGCTTTACCTATTAGCCGGTGGATTATTGGCATTTGGTATTGTTCAGTGGATTGCAGCCGCGCTTAAAAGCGCCAACAAAACACAAGGTGGCTTTTACCAAGTAGTACAAGATGTTTTTACGATGCCAGAGGCCATGAAGCAACTTGCATGGGTACAGTTTTTTAGCTGGTTTACTTTATTTGCTATGTGGATTTATACCACTTCCGCTGTAACAAGTTTTCACTATGGCAGTAGCGATGCAACTTCTAAAGCATTTAACGATGGCGCAGACTGGGTGGGTATTTTATTTGCAGCCTACAATGGCTTTGCCGCAATTGCAGCTATGTGTATTCCGTTTTTAGTAAAGAAAATGGGTTTAAAAGGCGCACATTGTTTTAATTTATTGCTAGGCGCGTTAGGCCTTGCAAGCTTTATGTTTATACAAGACCCTAAAATGTTACTTATACCTATGATAGGCGTAGGGTTTGCGTGGGCGTCTATTTTATCGCTGCCTTATGCCATGTTAAGTAACGCCTTACCAAGTAATAAAATGGGCGTTTATATGGGTATTTTTAACTTCTTTATTGTTATACCGCAATTACTTGCAGCAAGCATTTTAGGGCTTATTTTACGCCATGTATTTTCTAACCAGCCTATTTACGCCTTATTAATTGGTGCAGCCTCATTTGTGGTTGCTGCTATAGCCGTAATGCGCGTTAAAAATTCTAATTAAGGACACACAATGAAAAAATATAACCTTATAACCGCTTCACTTTTAGCATTAGGTTTAACGGCTTGTGGCGTACAAAACACAAGCACAACTAATGAAAGTACTACAGCAAAAGTTACATCGGCACCAGGCGCCCCAGGGGTAGAGCCATTTTGGGCGTATGCAGGCAAAACAGGTATTGGCACATCGTTTGAAGAATATAAAAACGGGCAGTACAGCGATACAGCCGCAACAGGCAATGTATCTAAAGTGTGGTTTTCTATTGCTAAAGGAATGATCACCGAAACCATGTTTGGGCTTATTCATCAAGCACAAATAAAAGACATGCAATTTATTGTTACCGGTAAAGACTTTACTGTAACCGAGGCCGATGACTTAGATGTAAGCATTGATTACTTATACAAAGATGATCAAGGCCGACCGCTTTCGCTTGCTTATAAGGTAACAAGTACCGATAAGCAAGGCCGCTTTAGCTTAGAAAAGCACATATTTACCGACCCAGATACACAAACATTATTTGTACGAAGTGTGTTTAATACTCAATTAGAGGGTCTAAAAGCCTACGTTAACGTTAACCCGTACATTAACAATAACGGGTTAGGTGACTTTGCTAAAACAACAGATCAAGGACTCGTCGCATGGGAAGGCGATAACTATTTAACATTACAATCAAGTTCACCTTTTAAAGCTAAAACAGTAGGGTTTACAGGTGAAAGTGATGGCATAAGTTCACTTAAAACAACGCAAGCAATTAATAATCAGTATACAAATACCGGTGAAGTTTCAGGTAATGTAAACATGCTTGCAGAACTCGGTGATATTAGTAACAACACCACTTTTGATTTAGCGTTAAGCTTTGGCAAAACGCAGCAGCAAAGTATTCAGCAAGGTGAACAAAGTTTGGCTAAGGGCTACCAAGCCGTACTCGATCATTACAACGGTAAAGGCGATGCGCTAGGTTGGCAAGATTATCTACAAAGCCTTAAACCACTAAATACAATGACTGAACAAACTGCCGATAACGGCAAGCTTTTATACACCAGTGCTATGGTTTTAAAAGCGCAAGAAGATAAAACACATGCGGGTGCGCTTATTGCGTCACTGTCAAACCCATGGGGCGAAACCGTATCTGCTAAAGAGGGCTCTACAGGTTATAAAGCGGTATGGGTACGCGATTTTTATCAAGTAGCTATGGCTTTTATGGCCCTAGGCGATACCGCTACAGCTAAAACAGCGTTCGAATACCTTGAAAAAGTACAAGTTAACAGCAGTACACCGGGTAACAATGGTGATACTGGCTGGTTTTTACAAAAAACACATGTTGATGGCGAACTTGAATGGGTTGGTGTCCAGCTTGACCAAACAGCCATGCCTATTATGCTTGCTTGGAAACTTCACCAAGCGGATGTGTTAAGCGATAAAGAGCTAAAAACTTGGTACGGCAAAATGTTAAAACCTGCAGCTGACTTTTTAGTTGATGGAGGCCTTGCTAAAATTTTATGGAACGACACGCAGATTACGCCACCTGCAACACAGCAGGAGCGCTGGGAAGAGCAAGAAGGGTATTCTCCTTCTACTACTGCCGCAATTGTTGCAGGCCTAATAACAGCAAGCGACATAGCAACACTTAGCGGTGACGATAAAAACGCAAAACGTTATTTAGAAACGGCTAAAAAGTATAACAGCGAAATAGAATCGCAAATGTTTACTACAGAGGGTAATTTAAAAGGCGAAAGTACCGATGGTGAATATTTTATTCGCATTGGTCAGGACACTGACGCCAATTCAAACACTAAAATTAACGCCAATAATGGCCGTGAAGGGTTTAATAAAAAGCAAATTTTAGATGGCGGTTTTTTAGAGCTAGTTCGCTATGGCGTTCGCGGTGCTAACGACGAAAGTATTGTTAAAACACTGCCTGAGTACGATGACGAAACGCTTGAAGATAACCTACAAGTTAAATATAGCTTTAGTTTTGAAGATGGGACCGGCACATTTGCAGGCTACCGCCGTTACGGTAACGACGGTTACGGCGAAGATGAAGTAACAGGCACAAATTACGCAGAAGGTGGCGCTAACACACCAGGCCAACGTGGTCGTGTATGGCCATTTTTCACCGGTGAACGTGGCCATTACGAAATAGCGGCAGCTAACGCTACCAAAACATTGAATGATGCTAAGCAGGCTGATATTAGAAATAGTTACGTAAAAGGTTTAGAACAATTCGCGAATGAAGGCATGATGCTGCCTGAGCAAGTATGGGATGGTGTAGGTGTCAACAAAGCGGGTTATGAACTAGGCGAAGGTACTAATTCAGCAACCCCATTAGCATGGACACATGCTGAGTACGTTAAGCTTGTGCGCTCACTAAGTGATAAACAAGTATGGGATCATTACCCAGTAGTAGAGAAAGCACTAAAGTAAATTTATTCATTTAGTAAATAAAAAGCCACGCTTACAGCGTGGTTTTTTTATGTTCAAGCCAAATTATATTTAAGTAGGGCTATATGAATGTTTAAATATTTAACTCGATCCGCGAGCAATTAGCACAGGGGGTAAAAGAGTGCTTTGCACATCTTCTTCTCTGATTAGTTTAAGTAAATTTTCAACGAGCATTTGCCCTGCAAGAGTTGTATTCTGCTCTATAGTTGTCAGTGGTGGGTTTACAAAACTGGCTATAGCTATGTTATCAAACCCGACTACAGCGACATCTTTAGGGACATTAATATTTGCTTCTTTGAGTGCTCTGATAGCACCAATTGCAATTAAGTCGCTTGCTGCAAACAACGCATTAAATTTAATATTATTGGCAATGAGCGAGCGAGTTGCATGATAGCCAGATTCTTCCGTTGAAATAGCGTTAGCCATTTTACGTTCATTTATTGCGATGTTGTTAGCTTCTAGTTCGTCCTTAAACCCCTGAAAGCGAGCAAAAAATTCCGGACTGTGGTCAGAAGCATCGCCAATAAATGCACAATCTTGTCTGTTGTGAGCTATAAAATGAGCCGCAGCTTGTTTACCACCACCGTAATTGTCACAGCACACGGTTAAATCAGGTCTGTTATCTACCGTTGCCCCCCAACATACAAATTTAGTGTTTTGCTCAAGCAGTGTTTTAAATTTAGGCTGAAAATCAATGTAATCGCCATAACCAAGCAAAATAATGCCATCGGCTCTGTGGCTATCTTCGTAATCGGCTTGCCAATCTGCACTGGCTGATTGAAACGATACTAATAAATCGTAGCCTTCTTTTGCACACGCGCGTGTAATACTGCCGAGCATAGATAAAAAGAACGGGTTAATTTGTGATTCGTCTGAGGTAGGGTCTTCAAATAATAAAAGTGCGAGTGTGCTGCTTTGTTGCGTGCGCAAGTTGCTTGCGTTTTTGTCGACCTTGTAATTAAGTTTTTTTGCAATGTCATGAACACGTTTACGTGTTTCTTCGTTAACAAGCGGGCTATTTCGTAAAGCGCGAGATACAGTTGATTGAGATACCCCTGCATAGTGGGCAATATCAAATGATGTAGCTTTACCTTTCATTATCACAACTTAGTTAATGTAATACACAATAGTGCCATTTTCGTTTATTAATTAAATATTTCAAGCTTTTTGTGTTTAATGTAAATTATTTATTGATTTGACTGTGACACCGGTGTCATAATATTTATGTTTTATCATTTTGTTGTCAAAACGAATTGGCTGTTTGTAATTGCTACAGGCAGCATTTTTTCTCTGATAGCCGTTTTAGGGTGATAGCCTAAAGCAATTACACCAATGGTTTACTATTGTAGAACAAAAAGCACTGATTGCTTAAACAAAAGAGATAACACCATGAGCCTAAACTCTTCTACCAAATTTGATCCTATTTTAGTTGCCGATGTTGGTGGCACTAATGCTCGTTTTGCTTTAATTACATCGTTTGATGATACAACAAATCAATTTGCAATTGAGCATAATAATACGTTTCCTAGTGCTAATTTTGGCTCACTTGAAAAAGCACTCGAGCATTACTTATCAACCGTACCACATATTGTACCAAAACGCGCATGTTTGGCGGTTGCTGGCCCTATAAAAGCAGGGCAAGTGCACTTAACAAATTTAGGATGGCACTTTAGTGTTAACGATTTTAAGGCTCATTTTGAGTTAAATGAGCTTGATGTTATTAATGATTTTGCTGCTTTTGCTTACGCTGCACCTTACTTAAGCCCATCTCAAAATGTTGTTATAAAAGCAGGTCAAGCTGATGACAATGCAAATATTGGTGTAATGGGTCCCGGAACTGGCTTTGGGGCGGCTTGTTTAGTCAGAACATCTCACTCTACTTCTGTTTTAAGTTCGGAAGGTGGGCACATATCGCTTGCAGCGGTAACAGAGCTTGACGCCTTGTTAATTCAAGAACTAAAAAAAGAGCATCAACACGTGTCTGTCGAAACCGTTTTTTCAGGCCCAGGTATTACCCACTTATATAAAGCAATGGCTGCAGTTAAAGGGCAGTCGCCTAAAAATCTTGATGCTGCACAAATTAGCAGCTTAGCAAATAGTGGCGAATGTGATGTGTGTGATGCAACCCTGAATCAATTTTGTGATTGGATTGGCAGCGTAGCAGGTGATTTATCACTAGCTTATGGCGCATTGGGTGGCCTATTTATAGGTGGCGGAATATTACCGCGTATGCAAGCTCGTTTACTGGAAAGCCGTTTTGTTGAACGCTTTTCGCAAAAAGGGATTATGTCGCAATACACAGGGCAAATACCTGTTACATTAGTGACACAAGACAACATACCTTTAATTGGCGCAGCGGCGTGTTTGCACAACGCCAATTAGTTTTTTGTTGATTGCATGTGGACAATAGAGTGATGAAAAAAGTAACAATCAACAGCGTAGCAAGTCATGCTGGCGTATCTAAAAAGACAGTATCGCGGGTTCTAAATAACGAGCCCAACGTGAGTGCAGCCACTCGCGAAAAAGTACTCGCTGTGTTTAAAGAGTTGGATTACACGCCAAACCCTATAGCGCGCGGGTTAGCACAAAATCGCAGCTTTATTATTGGTTGTTTATACGACAACCCAAGTAAAAGTTACATAACCCGTGTTCAAACAGGGGCTTTAGCCGCTTGCCAAGAAAACAATTACAACTTGCTAATTCATCCATGCGAATGCAGAGGTGAGGCTTTAATTAGCAATGTTGAGCAGTTACTTCAAACATCTCGTTTAGATGGTATTGTACTTACGCCACCTTTTGGTGATTTTCCTGAGTTGGTTGAGTTTTTAACAGCTAAAAAAATCCCGTTTGCTAGAGTAGCGTCCGCAATTTTACAAGATGAATCTATTTCTGTTCGTAGTAACGACGAGCAGGGCGCATTTGAAATTACAGAACATTTAATCAGCCTTGGTCACAAGTCAATTGCATTTATTAAAGGTCACCCTGACCACAGTGCAACACAGCAGCGCTTTAAAGGCTACAGGCGTGCATTAGCCGATCATAATATTGAGTTTGACGAGCGATTAGTTGAAGAGGGTAACTTTAGTTACCACTCGGGTGTAGACAGCGCCCGCAGTATTTTAGACTTGTCGCCACGGCCTACGGCTGTATTTGCATCGAACGATTACATGGCAGCTGCAGTACTTAAACTTGCAACACAAAGGCAATTGCGTGTACCTGACGACATATCTATAGCTGGTTTTGATAATGCACCTATTGCACGCCACATATGGCCAGGGTTAACAACCATAGCCCAACCAGTAGAAGAGATGACAAAGCTTGCTGTTACTCAATTAATTAATCACATTACAGAGCCTCAAGAACAGCCTTTTCAAATTACGCTTGAATCGCGTTTAATAACGCGTGAATCAACAGCTCGCGTAAACCAATAAAATACTTTTTCACAGTAGCCTGAATAAGAGTGACGCTTATTCAGGCTTTTTTTTGCCCATAGCTTGATAAAAGTCTGTATGTACACAAGAATTCAAGTGTTCATTAATTGGTCATGATAAAAAGTTAAATTAATTTTAGCAGTCAGGGTTGACACCGGTGTCATAGCTATGAGTTAATACAGTGACACCGGTGTCAGGTTTGTTGTGAGAGGCTCCCTGATATCGTACCTTTGAACGGGTCAATCAAAGATGCTCAGTACAGTTATTTACGTGGAGTCTGTAATTGCTACTGAGCCTTTATCCTCTAACTAATAGAGATGAGTTAATTATGTTACATCCTCGAATTCAAGAAGTTACCCAACGCGTTATTGAACGCAGTAAACAAACCCGTCAAGATTATTTAGATCGTATTTCGCATGCAAAAAAACAAACAAGAGTTCGTGCGGGATTAGGTTGTGGCAACATTGCCCACGTAATGGCAGCTTGTAGTAGCGACGATAAAGCGCGCTTAAAAGCAGATGAAGTGCCAAACTTAGCTATTATCAATTCATACAACGACATGCTATCTGCGCATGTACCTTACAAAGATTACCCAGACGTAATCAAAAGCATTGCAACCAAGTTTGACGCAACCGCTCAGGTAGCGGGTGGCGTTCCTGCCATGTGTGATGGTGTTACGCAAGGGCGTGATGGCATGGAATTATCGCTTTTTTCTCGTGATGTGATTGCAATGTCTACCGCTGTTTCACTTTCACATGATGTGTTTGATGGCGTTTTTTGTTTAGGCGTATGTGACAAAATTGTCCCAGGTTTATTAATTGGTGCATTATCATTTGGCCATTTACCTGTGTTCTTTTTACCTGCGGGTCCAATGCAGTCGGGTATCCCAAATAAAGAAAAAGCACGTATTCGCCAAAAGTTTGCACAAGGCCTAGTTAGCCGCGAAGATTTATTAGAAGCTGAAAGTGCATCTTACCACAGCGCGGGTACTTGTACGTTTTACGGTACTGCTAACTCAAACCAAATGCTTATGGAAATAATGGGCTTGCACCTTCCAGGTAGCTCATTTATTAACCCATACACAGAGCTTCGCGATGGACTAACAGGTAATGCTGTAGAAACCATGCTTAAGCAACTTACAGATAGTAAAGAAAGCCCATGTTTAGCAGATGTGATCAGCGAAAAAACCATTATTAATGGTTTAGTAGGCTTGTTATCTACAGGTGGTTCTACTAACCATGCTATTCATATAGTTGCTATTGCAAAAGCTGCGGGCATTCAAGTTACATGGAAAGACATGTCTGATTTATCAGAAGTTGTTCCACTTCTTACACGCATTTACCCTAACGGCTCTGCGGATGTAAATCATTTTCAAGCAGCTGGCGGCATGGGCTTCTTAATGCGCGAACTAGCAAGCGCAGGCTACTTACACACAGACGTTAAAACAATGCTTGGCGATGGTCTTGCGCCATACATGACAGAGCCGCGTTTAGATAAAGACGAAAGCCTGATCATGAGCGATTCAAATGGTCCAAGCAAAGTGAAATGGGTTGATTGCCCTGCTAATTCACTTGATGAAGAAGTGCTTCGTCCTGTAAGTAATCCATTTAGCAAACAAGGTGGCTTGCAACTGCTTACTGGTAATTTAGGTAAAGCGGTTATTAAAGTGTCTGCTGTTGCTGAAGAGCATCAAGTCGTTACTGCACCTGCTAAAGTTTTCAACTCGCAAGGAGCATTACAAGAAGCGTATACCCGCGGCGAGTTAAATCAAGACTTTATAGCTGTGCTTAAAGAGCAGGGCCCTAAAGCGAAAGGTATGCCAGAGCTTCATAAATTAACGCCAGTAATGGCAACCCTTCAAGACCAAGGTTTTAAAGTTGCTATTGTAACTGACGGTCGTATGTCGGGTGCATCAGGTAAAGTACCAGCTGCAATTCACCTAGCACCAGAAGCCGTCGAAGGTGGCATAATTGCAAAAATTCAAGAAGGCGACTTAGTTACTTTAGATGCCCCTAACGGAATTTTAAAAGTACATGTTAGCGACGACGAGCTTGCAAAACGTGAGCTTGAAATTAGCCAGCCAAGCTTAACATTTGGTACGGGACGTGAGTTATTTACTGGATTTAGAAATATCGTAAGCAGTGCCGATTTAGGCGCGAGTGCTTTTGGACTTGAATAAATATTAGCCATACTGGGTAATGAGGAACAAGTAATGAGTATTGAAAAAATCTTAGCATCGGCACCCGTTGTGCCAGTGGTTGTAATCGAAAAATTAGAAGATGCTGCACCACTTGCTAGAGCGTTATACAACGGTGGCTTAAAAGCACTTGAAATTACACTGCGTACGCCAATTGCAGCAGAAGCTGTAAAGTTGATGAAAGCTGAAGTGCCAGAAGCTTTTGTTGGTACGGGAACTGTAGTTGATAAAGCAAGCTTTGAAGCATCAGTGGCTGCAGGTGCAGATTTTATGGTTAGCCCAGGTGTGAGTACTGAGTTATTAACACTTGCAAAAGAGTCAGACATTCCATTTTTACCTGGTGCTGCAACTGCGAGCGAAGTAATGCAGTTAGCAAGTCATGGTTTTAAGTATTTAAAATTCTTCCCTGCTGAAGCTGCAGGCGGAACAGCAATGCTTAAGTCTATAGGCGGACCATTACCACATATTACTTTTTGCCCAACAGGTGGCATTAGCCTAGCAACTGCACCTAACTATTTAGCACTTAACAATGTTATTTGTGTTGGTGGTACATGGATGCTAGACAAACAACTAATTGAAAATAAAGACTGGCAAGCCATTGAAGCGCTTGCTCGCCAAGCAAGTGAACTTAAATAGGAGTCTCAAATGATTAATGTAGCAATTAACGGTTATGGTCGTATCGGTCGCAATGTATTACGTGCGCTTTATGAGTCAGCACAAAACAGTGAAATTAAAATTGTAGCAATTAACGATTTAGCACCGGCTAATGTAAATGCACATTTAACACAGTTTGACTCAGTTCATGGTCAATTTTCTAAAAAAGTAACACTTGCAGATAACACCATGCTGATTGGTGATGACGTAATTACACTTACTCAAGAGCGTGACCCTGCAAGCCTACCGTGGAAAGAGCTAAACGTAGATATCGTTTTAGAATGTACGGGCTTTTTCACTAAGCGTGAAGACGCGGCTAAGCACATTACAGCTGGCGCTAAAAAAGTTATTGTATCTGCTCCTGGTAAAGATTTAGATGCAACAGTAGTTCACGGCGTTAACAGCGACGTAATCAATGCTGATAGCAACATTATCTCTAACGCATCTTGTACGACTAACTGTTTAGCACCTATTGCAAAAGCAATTAACGACACAGTAGGTATTGAGCAAGGTAGCATGACTACAATTCATGCTTACACAAACGATCAAAACTTATCTGACGTTTACCACCCAGATCTATACCGTTCGCGTAGTGCAACACAATCTATGATCCCAACTAAAACAGGTGCTGCTGCAGCCGTTGGCTTAGTACTTCCAGAGCTTGCGGGTAAATTAGACGGTATGTCGGTACGTGTACCTACTATTAATGTTTCTTTAGTTGATTTTACGTTTATTACTAAGCGCGAAACAACTGCTGAAGAAATTAACGAAGTAATGAAAGCCGCAGCAACAGGTTCAATGAAAGAAATTTTAGAGTACAACGAGCTTCCGCTTGTTTCTATTGATTTTAATCACAACTCTGCGTCATCAATTTTTGATGCAACGCAAACAAAAGCTGAAGGCAAACTAGTTAAAGTAATGGCTTGGTACGATAACGAGTGGGGCTTCTCAAACCGCATGTTAGACCAAGTTAAAGCATTAGGTCAGTACTTATAATTGACCCTGTAAAAGTTTAGCTTTATCCAACCAAGCCTGCATTATGCAGGCTTTTTTTTTCTTAATTTATACCAATTCGTTTAATAAGGTGCTTAATGCTTTAAAGCTAGGGCGCGATGCAATAACGCTGTTGGTAGAACGCGTTGCTATATCGGACATTTTACCAAACAATTCGTCTTGCTTAACTGCAGCGCTAACAGTACTTAGTAAATCCTCTATTAAACAACCAAAAGCGCGGACTTCTATTAATTGTATTTGCTGTTGCTGATATTCGCTAAGCATAGCTAGATTTGTAGCTGCTCCAAAATCACCAAATAAAACGTCATAGTGTTCATTTATCATGGTGTTATGGGCGTAAATATCGCCGTGGCTTACCTTATTCGTATGAAGGTGAGTAAGCGTATTTGCCATTTGTTTTGCTATTTTATAAACAGCTTCTATTGAGTAGTTGCAACCGTCATTAAACGTATCGCGTGTACATGTTTCTAAACTTGGTGGTAACCCTAAATTAGTATAATTGGTATCTATTAACTCCATTACTAAGCCAAGTTGTTCACTTTGCTCTATGTAGCTTAATACCTTTATTAAGTTTGCATGATTAGCAGCTTGTAGGCAGCAATTCACCTCATCAAGTGGGTAACCATCGCTGGTGATCGCGCCTTTAAAAAGTTTCACTGCAACATTATTACGTTCTGCTTTTGCAAGATGAATAACACCCGATGCGCCTTGGCCTATTACTTTTTTAAGCTGAAAATTTTCAAGTGGAGTATTTTTCAACGTACTTTTAGTTAAGCACTGCGCTTTATTAAAGTTGTTACCTGCAAAAGCAAGCCAAGCAAGTTTTGGTAATTCTAGTAGCCAGTCATCGAGTTTTGTTAGGTTATTTGCAGAGAGCCTTACAAGCTCTAAGCTAGTGCAATTAGCCATACTTATCGGTAATTTTTTTAGGTTATTACCCGCAAGTGCAAGCTTTTTAAGCTGGTTGTAATTACCAAAATCGTCAGGTAATTCGTGTAAGTTATTATCGGTGAGAATAAGCCACTCAATATTTTTTGGCAGGCTGTTTGGTGCAAACTCCGATATTTGGTTGCCTTTAAACGCAACCATAATTAAAGCAGGGCATTTAGCCAATACTGTGGGTATATGTTTAAATTGATTAAACGACAAAAACACACGCTTAAGGCGATGCAAACACGCAAACTCGTCTGGTAAATCACTTAAATTATTATTAGAAAGATCAAGTACTTCAAGTGTATCGGCAAGCTTAAAAATGTCTGTGGGAAACTTAGATAGTTGCTCAACCAGCTGTAAGTGCTTTGCACCGGCTAACTTACCAGCCTTTAGCTCTGAAAGGGTATTCATTAATTTATAAAGCCCTGTAAATAAAAAAGCCAACATGGCTGTTGGCTTTAATTAACATGTAGATGAGGTTTAGAATTGCGCGTTATGATAAACGTTTTGTACGTCGTCACAATCTTCTAGCATTGCTAAAAAGCGCTCCATTACTTCAACATCTTCACCTTCAATTGGCGCTTCTACTTGTGGTACAAACGCAATTAAGTCTTCGTCAAATTCCGAAATGCCCATTTCTTCTAATGCAGTACGTGTGTTGTTGTATTCAGTATGAGGTGCGAATACGGTTACTTTACCGCTGTCTACTTCTACATCGGTTACATCAACGTCAGCCATCATAAGCGCTTCAAGAACAGCTTCATCATCGTCGCCATCAAAAACAAAAATAGCTAAGTGATCAAATAAATGTGACACCGAGTTTTGTGCGCCAATTTTAGCATTTGCTTTTGTAAAACAAACGCGTACGTCTGCAAATGTACGTTTGTTGTTATCGGTTAAACAATCAACAATAATCATACAGTTACCAGGGCCGTAACCTTCGTAACGTGTTGCTGCGTAGTCTTCACCGCCGCCGCCTTTTGCTTTTTCAATTGCGCGTTCAATTACGTGTGCTGGTACTTGGTCTTTTTTTGCACGTTCAATTAAACGGCGTAATGATAGATTACCATCTGTATCTACACCGCCATTTTTAGCACAAATATAAATTTCTTTACCGTACTTAGAGTAAACTTTAGTTTTAGCACCCGCAGTTTTAGCCATTGAATCTTTTTTGTTTTGGTAAGCTCTTCCCATCTGCGTTTCGCCTTAATTTTATAAATAACTGAAAAAATAATAGACCGTATTCTAAAGGTAAATGGCATTAAGGGCTAGTACGGAATGGGGAACATTAATAGTAAAAAAGTTAAAATAGCCATTTGCATAAAATAAAACAGCCCGCTGTTGCGGGCTGTTTAGTATTTGTTTACATACGTATTAGTGTAATTACCAAATACGAACGCGTTCTTCTTCTGGCAAATACAAGGCATCACCAGGTTTAACGTCAAATGCTTTGTACCAAGCATCGTGGTTACGTGGTGCTTGTGCTCTAAAGCGACCTGGTGCATGCGTACCACCGCGTAGTTGATTTAACATACTTTGCTCAGTACGTTTTTCTTTCCATACTTGTGCCCAAGCTAAAAAGAAACGTTGATCGCCTGTTACACCGTCAATGACAGGCGCTTCTTTACCATTTAGGCTTAGTTTGTATGCGTGGTAAGCCATGGCTAAACCACCCACATCACCAATATTTTCGCCTAAGCTATTACGCCCGTTTACAAAGTTACCTTCAATAGGTTCGTATTTACTGTACTGTGCGGCAAGTTGGTCTGCTTTTGCATCAAATGCAGCACGGTCTTCGTCTGTCCACCAGTTACGTTGAATACCGTTAGCATCAGATTTTGAACCCTGATCATCAAATCCATGACCCATTTCGTGGCCAATCACAGCACCAATGCCGCCGTAGTTAACCGCTGGATCGGCATTTGGATCAAAAAACGGAGGTTGTAATATAGCGGCTGGAAATACAATTTCGTTAAACGAGCTATTGTAGTATGCATTTACACGTTGTGGTGTCATGCCCCAACGGTTACGGTCAGTTTTTTGTAGTTCTTTTTCTACGCTTTCAGCGCGGAAAAATTCACGCATGTTTTTAACGTTACCTACTAAATCGTTTTGGCTAATAGTTAAACCATCGTAAGACTGCCATACATCTGGGTAACCAATTTTTGGAACAAATGCTGCTAACTTAGCACGTGCGTTTACCTTCGTTTCAGCGCCCATCCAATCAAGATTATCAATTCGCTCACCTAATGCTGAACGCAGGTTTTCAACCAGTTCAGACATTTGTTGTTTAGATGATTCAGGAAAGTATTGGTCAACGTAAATTTTACCAATAGCAAAGCCAAGCGAGCTTGTGCCCGACATTTCGTTAATTGCACGTTTCCAGCGAGGGCGTGGTTCTTGCTGGCCGTTTAGTTCTTTGCCATAAAATGCAAAACGTGTATTAAAAATATCTTCAGAAAGTAAACCTGCATTACCGCTAATTGCATGGTAGGTTAAGTAGTCTTTCCAAACCGCTAAATCTTCATTATTGATAAGCTCAATCATGGCTTTAACCGGTTCAGGCTGAGATACATTAAGTTGAGGAACTTTGTATCCTGTTTGCTCAAAATATACATCCCAGTTAAAACCAGGGTATGTAGAGGCTAAATCTTCACGCTTAATTTGATTTAACGACAGGTCGCGATTACGTCGTTTTTCGCGCGGCCAATGGCCTTGTGCTATTTTAGTTTCAAGCTCTAGTATGGCTTTTGCGCGTTCTGTTGTGTTGTCAACATTGGCAAATTTTAGCATGTCGGCAATATGAGCCACGTAAGCTTCACGGGTTTTAACAAAACGCTCAGCATCTTCTAAATAGTAAGAACGGTCTGGTAAACCTAAACCACCAGCGCCTAACGACATTTCGTATTTATTTGGGTCTAAACGGTTAAACCACATACCACCACCAATAGGAGTACGAAGGCCCGATAACCACGATTGCCCAAATACATAAGCTAAGTCGTCGGTAGATTCCATATTACTAATTTGATTTAACAGCGGTTGAATAGGTTTTACACCAAGTTCATTAAGTGTGTCGGTATCCATGTACGAATTATAAAAATCAGCAACCAATTGCTCTTCAGCGTTAAGCTCTTTACGTGCTGCAATGTCTTCAATAATTTTTTTAACACGGTCTTCACTACGTTCTGCTAAAGCCGAAAACGCACCATAACGCGTTTTGTCTGCTGGCATATTGTAGTTGTCGTACCACGTGCCACTGGCGTACATGAAGAAGTCATCACCAGGTTTAACGGCTTCGTTACGCGCTGATAAATCAACACCAAAGCTACCTAATTCAGCTTTATTGCTAACAACTGTATTTTCTGTGCTTGCAGTTTGAACTTCACTGCTTGTAGTTTGTGGCTCTGAACAGCCCGTTATAAAAGTGGCAGCTAAAGCCGCTGCAATTAAACTCTTTTTCATCGTTTATCCCCCTGGATAATGAATTTGTTAATTTTTGTTATAAAAATATCATTTTGATTGTTATGTATAAAAGACAGGCACACAATTATTTTGAGGTGAATCACAGCCTGATCCGATAAAACCAATAAGCAACGTAAGCAACAAGCTACCAACATAAATTAATAAACAGGTTAATCTTGTTGTTGTAATGCCCACATATGTGCGTATTCACCACCCAAAGTCAGCAATTCGTTATGTTGCCCTTGTTCAACAATTTGGCCCGACTTAAGCACAATAATAGTGTGGGCATCAGTAATGGTTGATAACCTATGCGCAATTACAATACTGGTGTGCTCGCTGGCTACTTCATGCATTGCCTTTAATATTGCTTGCTCGGCCTGAGAGTCGAGTGCCGACGTTGCCTCGTCAAATATTAAAATTGGGGATTGTTTTAAAATAGCGCGTGCTATTGCAATACGCTGTTTTTCGCCGCCTGATACTTTTAGACCTCGTTCACCCACTCGCGTTTTATCGCCATCAGCTAAGGTATTAATGAAATCTTTTAAATGAGCCATTTCAATGGCTTTATCAATATCACTATCGCTTGCAGAAGGGCGACCATAGGCAATGTTTTCACGAATTGTTGTGTTAAATAAAACGGTATCTTGAGGAACAATTGCAATAGCTTTACGAAGGCTATCAAGCGTGACCGAGTTAATAGCTTGGTTATCAATAGTAATGCTGCCCGATGTTACATCATAAAAACGATAGAGCAGGCGCGCTAGTGAACTTTTTCCAGCACCACTTGCGCCCACAATAGCTACCTTGCTACCCGCTTTCACTTTAAAACTAATATTATTTAGAATAGGGCGGTTAGCGTTGTAGCTAAAACTCACATTATTAAAGGTAATTTCCCCATTTTTAACATCAAGGGTATTTGCATTTGGAGCATTCGTGACTTGTGGTTTTTTATTGAGTAAGCCCAGCATGTTTTCTAAATCGGTAAGAGCACGACGTATTTCACGGTACACAAACCCTAAAAAGTTAAGCGGTAAAAATAATTGGATCATATACGCGTTTATCATTACTAATTCACCAATGCTTAGTGACCCTGTTACTACCTCGCTTGAACCTAACCACATTAACGCGGTGATGGCACTGGCAATAATTAATGCTTGCCCTGAATTAAGCGCAAGCAAAGACATCCTATTTTTTAAACGCGCGGTTTCCCAATTAGCTAAAAATGAGTCGTACGTTTTGGCTTCAAACTGCTCGTTGTTAAAGTACTTTACAGTTTCATAATTAAGTAAGCTGTCTATTGCGCGCGTGTTACTGAGGTTATCAGCTGCGTTTGATTCACGAATAAAACGATTACGCCACTGTGTCACCGTGACTGTAAAAAATATATATACGCCAACAGCAAGGAGTGTAATTAACGCAAACCAAATAGAAAATAGCGACCCAAAAATAATAGCAACGGTGAGAATTTCAAAAAGGGTAGGCACAATGTTAAACATTAAAAAGCGCATTAAAAAGCTGAGTCCACTGGTACCACGTTCTATGTCACGGCTTATACCACCAGTTTGCCTGTCTAAGTGAAATGCAAGTTCAAGCGAGTGCAAATGCTTAAATACTTTTAGGCCAATATTGCGCATAGCATGTTCGGTTACCCGCGAAAAAACAGCGTCTCTTACTTCACCTAAAAACACACTAGCGAAACGCAAACCGCCGTACATTATTAATAATAGAGCGGGAATGACCAACACTGGGTTTATTGATTTATCAACCGAGTCGATAATTTCTTTTAACGCCCAAGGCATTAAAAGCGTGGCGCCTTTAGCACCAATAAGCGCTAAAAGCGCAATAAATACGCGCCCTTTAAACTTTGTAATGTAAGGCCACAGCGTTTTAATGCTTTGTTTTAAATTCATGGCGTCTGCACGTTTTTCAACGTTTTGTCTGGAGCGCATTATTTTTCTCGATTAAATACTTAATTGTTAAGCATTGTATTTTAAATAGTTGCCCTAATATACTAGGCATCACTTATTTTAGTTTGATCTAAGTATGTTTAAATTTCGTGTTTTTATAACTGCTTTTTTGCTACTAGCTGCACTGTTTAGTGTGCAGAGCAATGCTGTGCAGGTAACACAAAATTTGAATCCAGCTGTCAGTTCGCACATTTTATTTACAGGTGCTATTGATATAACTAAAACAAAGCCTACTAAAAAGTCTGCAGACGCACCTGCGCATAAAAAAACACAACACACCGATTTTGACTCACATCAGCCAAGGCTTACAGCAAGTAATGCGTCACTTTTTTTGCACACAGTTCAAAGTGAGCCCGAATACGATGTTATTTTTGAGTTTTTTGCACAGCATCTTGTTAGGCAAATATTTTTACGCCCTCAAGCAGTAAACGTTATTCAGCCTTGGTATACGTTTGTGCACAGTAGTAAAAAGTCCCGTTTAAGTGGCTGGAAAGATGCCAACTTACTCTATAGAGCTGTCACTACCTACCACGCTTAATTTTCTTATTTAATTTTTATTAGGCTTTAACGTTTTACGTTTAAGCCTTGAGATTAATTGTACTTTTTAAAAGTACGTTGCCGGTTCTGGTAATAAGGAAAAAACATGTTAAGTGTAAAAAAAGAGCAAAAGCCATTTATGGCTAAATTTAAACTAAGCTATATAGCCATGCTTATTGTGCTGATTTTATTAGCTATTAGCGCATTACCCAACTTATACCCTAATAAATCGTGGTTGCATGTAAGCTACGCGCCACATAGCGAAACCCCAGTCGTGCCAAGCACTAAAGCATTAGTTACTTTTTTAAATAACCAAGGCTTAGACGTTGAACAGGGCCTTGATAAGCAATCAACTATAAATATTTTGTTAAAAGAGCCAACTAAAAGCGCACAAGCGCAGGCAGCCATAAAGGCGCAGTACCCAAACACGCAAGTTAAAATTGTAGAGCATGCAACAAGCCCAATTTGGCTGCAAGAATTTGGTTTATCGCCAATAAAATTGGGACTAGATTTAAACGGCGGTGTGTTATTTGTACTCGACGTAGATTTAGATAAAGCCGTTGATGAGCAATTAGCCAGTGCGTATCAACAAGCCAAATCAATTATTGTTAAACAAAAAGCGCACGGCCTTAAAGCGCAGCAAACAGGGCACGGCTTTGAAATTAACGCGCTGCCTAATGCGGTGCAAAAACTTACACCAGTGATTGATGAGCTACAAAGTCGCTTTGCTAATTTAGCGGTTACAACAACCAATAACGGCAATGTTAAAAACGCCAAGTTTAGCTATTCAGAGCAAGGGCGAAGCAACTTTGATAAAAAAGTAATGAGCCAAACGCTTACTACGCTTCGCTCGCGCATTGAAGAATTAGGTATTACCGAAGCTGTAACACAGCGCCAAGGCACACAGCGTATACGCATAGAGTTGCCAGGCGTGCAAGACCCAACAGAGGCAAAGCGCATTATAGGCGCAACTGCATCACTTGGGTTTTATCAGTTAAAAGAAATTGGTGGGCAAACATTTAATATGCAATCGGGTGGCACCATAAACCTTGATCCTGTGCCTATTTTTACCGGTGAGCATATTAATAACGCCAATATAGGGCGCGATGATTGGGGTAAGCCACTTGTGCAACTTAGCCTTGATGGGCAAGGCGGCGATGCCATGTCGGCGTTTTCAAAAGCAAATATTGGTAAACCTATGGCCACGGTTTATTCTGAGTACTCTCAAAACGCAAAAGGTGAAACGGTTAAAAAAAGCGAAGTTATAAATGTGGCTAATATTGCGCAGCATTTAAGTTCACATTTTAGTATTACCAATATGAAAAGCCAACAAGCAGCGGCCGATTTAGCACTATTATTACGCGCAGGCTCGCTAACTGCACCGGTTACTATTGTGCACGAGCAAACAATTGGCCCAAGCCTAGGTCAAGAAAATATAACTAACGGCTTGGCCGCATTGATGCTGGGCATGGGTATTACACTTGCCTTTATGGCAATGTGGTATCGCCGCTTAGGACTTATTGCAAACGTAGCGCTGTTATTAAATTTAACGTCGCTTGTGGGGCTAATGTCGTTATTACCGGGGGTTGTGTTAACACTTCCGGGCATTGCCGGGCTTGTACTCACCATTGGTATGGCGGTGGATACCAACGTTATTATATTCGAGCGAATCAAAGAAGAGCGTAGAAAAGGCCGCTCTGCTTATCAAGCTATTCAAGAAGGTTACAAGCAAGCCGCTAACACCATATTTGATGCCAATATAACCACCATGATCACCGCGCTTATTTTATATGGAATAGGTTACGGCCCAGTTAAAGGCTTTGCCATAACATTGGCACTTGGCTTAATAACCTCGGTATTTACTGGCGTGTACGTATCAAAAGTACTAAGCCAAACGCTATATTTAAAATTGGCTAAAAAAGCAGGAGTAAATGCACATGCTTAACACTTTTTTAAAAGGCGAGGCGGGCACTCGTCTTCGTTTTTATGGCATGCTTTTGAGCGCCATACTTGTACTGCTATCGGTATTTACGCTTAGTCAAAAAGGGCTTAATTTTGGACTCGACTTTACCGGTGGTTACCTAACAGAATTTACCACCAGCCAAGGTGTTGAGCTAAAAGAGCTTCAATCATTTATTACTAAAAATCACAATGGCGAGTTTGAACTAACCGCACAAGGTAATAATCACTTTCAGCTACGCGAAGCGCCCAGCGGTTCAACAGCAAACAGCAATGATTGGCAATCTGCCATTACTCAAAACGCAGACATTAACGCCGAGGTTTTATCATCAGCGTATATTGGCTCACAAGTGGGTGATGAACTGTTTGAGCAAGGTTGTTTAGCGCTATTTTCAGCTATGGTTGCAGTAATGCTGTACTTAGCGGTGCGGTTTGAATGGCGTTTAGCTGTTGGCTCTGTGGTTGCGCTAGTGCATGATTTATTACTGGTACTGGGGCTATTTTCGCTATTAAGTATTGAGTTTAATTTAACCGTACTTGCCAGTTTGCTTGCCATTATAGGCTACTCACTTAACGACTCAATAATAGTAGGTGATAGAGTACGCGAGCTTTTACGTGTTAAATCTAATAATGCACTTAGCCCTGCAAGTATTATAAATAGCGCCATAAAAAGTACCTTAACGCGTACGCTTATTACATCGGGCACCACGCTTGCTACAGTTGCAAGTGTTTGGTTACTCGCAGGCGCGCCATTACAAGGCTTTGCAATTGCATTATTTACAGGCATTGTAGTCGGTACGTTCTCATCTATTTGTATTGCCGCCACGCTACCCGAACTATTAGGGTTAAGTGCTAAAAATTACGAAGAAAAACAAGATGCAGAAACGCAAGCGTTGCTCGATATGCCCTAGCAATAAATGCTTTTAAAAATTTGCATTAAAACACTGGCGCTTAAAATAATGGTTTTAAGCGCCTTATAACGGTAAAATTAATCACATAGTTTACCGTATTGGTTATTAGCGCCTTTCATGAATAAATCCCACGTAATAGAACACCTTAAATTTGCACTAGAAGCCCAATTAAACAGTGCAAAACAAGCAGCAAAAGCTGCGCACGACGCCGCAACTCACGAAGAAAGCGTTGCAGAAACGCAGTACGATACCCTAGGGCTCGAGGCCGCCTATTTAGCACAAGGCCAAGCCGAGCGCGTAAACGAGTGCTACAAAAGCATTAAACAGTTTGAAGCCATTTTTAAAGAGCCTACTCACAATAAAGTGATTATAAGCTCTCTCGTTTGTTTAGAAGATGAAAGCGCCTTACAAAAATGGTTTTATTTAGGCCCAGCCGCAGGCGGCTTAACGGTTGAAGTTATAGGGCAAACTATTCAAGTTGTTACACCGGAAGCCCCGCTGGGTAAACAACTTTTAGGCAAACAGCTTGATGATGAAGTAAGTCTAACCATTGCAGGCAAAAACCATGAATATGAAGTGGTAGAACTTTTATAAAACATTGGTTTTAGATGTAGGTCGGATAAGCGCAGCGCCATCCGACAAAGCCAATTTGTCTCAAAACATTATTAACAGTCGTTTTGGTGTAAAACCACAGAGCCAACTTTAATGTACAGCTAATTACATGTTTACATTAAAGTTATTAAGTGAAATTATTGAGGTGTGTAATATACGCCGTTTTGGTGTGTTATAAATCACCAAAATGGTGTTCAGTAAATTGTTATTTTTTCTGGCTTAGGTGCTAAATGAAATCTAAAAGAACTCAATTTCAACAGCATCTTTATCACGAGATAGAAGATGAAGAAGAAGCAGAATCATACTTAAGTGATTCCATGCCTCTTATTGGCGAAATAATTATGTATTTTAATGGACTGGAAAGCTCATTAGATTCATTTTTATGCGAAACCTTTACAGATAGAACTGATTCAACTGGCTTAATAGTTCTACATAAAATGGGGTACTCAGCCAAAGTAGATTTGTTTAAACGTTTCGCTGACGACTTCCATCTCTGTATGGCGAAACCTTTTGATGGCTATGGTGAGTTAATGGCTAACTTAAAGGAGTCAGGACGTTTACGAAATTTAGCGGCTCACGCTGATTGGGAAAATACTGACAATGACGGTTATACCTATGTGTCTTTACGTATCAGTAAAAAACAGATGGAACAAGAATACGTACAGTTTTCGATAGAGTCCCTACAAAAAATTATAAACCTAATATTTGAAACTCGCACTTGTTTAAATAATTACTGGGAAGCGAAAGAGGCGTATCTAGGTCGGTTGTAATAAACATAAAGGACGCAAAAAAAAGCAGGCTTGAGCTCCTTCGTCGTTAATTTTAGCCTGCTATATTGCGCCGGTTGTGCGAGGCGTTAGGTTGCTATATGGAACATCGAACATTTAAAGTTTGTGATAATAGTGAGTGTGGAAACTTCGATTCCTTTCCTCTAGCTCAAATTGTTTGCTCAGAATGCGGGCGTAACCTTACTTCTCAGCAAGAAGTTGAAGGGCGAAATTCCGTCACGATTTGGATTATGGGCAACCGCTTCAAGGTCTTCTTTACTCTGCTTCTTATACCTATTTTGATTGTGCTTACGTTGAATCTAATGAAAATGCTAACAGTGAAATTTTCTCTGGGAATCTTAACCTTGCATATTTTCGCTCAAATCAGCATGACCGCTAGGTTATATCCTCTTTTTGTAAAAAAGAACTACGAGTACGAGACAGATTCTAAAGGTCACATTTTTTTAGCTTGCTTGTTTGCGCGAGTTATTGTGTCTTTAACCCTAGTTTGCATTAACATAATTAATTATACACCTACCTAAATTTTGAAAATTAAGATGAGTGTCAGCCTAAATAAATAGTTTGAGCGGAGCAATTTTCGCAACGCTTCAAATGCCTGCAGGGCTTGGCAATAGTAAACAAGGAAGTCCTTTGATTCATAGATTTTTATCAATATCCGCGATGCTCTTTTTATTATCAGCTTGCACAACAGGAGAGCTTTATTACACGAAGGCTTCTGGCGAACGTGTTTTAGGGTGTGATGTGGAGTTTGTTGGCTTACCAAGCGTGGATAAGTTTGCGGTTGAATATGCACTAAGCCTTTGCGCAAAAAGCTCTGTGAAAAAAGGGTATTCCATAGAGAAAGAAAAGGAATACCTACTTACCCTAGAACTTCAAATTCCAGAGTCAAGATGTGGTGAATCATGGAACCATAAGTCGGCAAAAGAACAATATAAAACTAGCAAATTGTCAAAGAAGGAATATGGCTATATTGTCGCTCACATAGACTTGGGTTTAGCGGTTGTTTACGAATGCTCACCAATAACTGAATAAAATCAATTATTTCGATCGTTTTGGCGAGACATGCAGAATGGCCTCGCCACTTATCCGACGTACTTAAACTAGTTAGCCTTTTTCACAAACTTTGCTGTTACCATCATTTCGCCAATACCATCTACTTTACAATCTAGCTCGTGATCTTTTTTATCAAGCACACGCCTAACAATCGCTTTGGTGCCAATTTTAATAACTTGTGAGCTGCCTTTTATTTTTAAATCTTTGGCTATGGTCACTTTATCGTCATCAGTAAGTAAGGTGCCGTTGGCATCTTTAACTGAAATTGCGTCTTCATCGCTTGTACTATTTGGGTTCCATTCGTAGGCGCATTCAGGGCATATAAGCAGTTGCTGGTCTTCGTAAACATATTCAGATTGGCACTGTGGGCAGGCAGGATGTGACATTTATAACGCTCATAAAATATTAATTTTGCGTATTTTAATCTGCATTAATAGGAAAATATAGTTAATCAATATTTTTTATCTTTACGCTAAAAATATCTCGTTTGTGTGGTTTTTAAAAAGGGCATATAAAGCAGATGTCGCCTAAGCAATTTAGGCGCTAACACTTACAGTAGGTATTTGTTAAAGCACCCATCGGATTAAGTGATACGCGCAATGCCCACTTAGTACGATGGGTGTTTCTATTTATAGTGCGATAATTTAAAGATCGCACGCATTTATATTTGGCTTACTACCGATTGGTATAACTAGGAAAAGTCGTGTTTAAAACCTTAATAGTGGTTGATAACAATGAGCAAACACTTGCTCAATCTTTCGAAAATGTGATTACGTTTAATAGTTACTTGCGTGATTACCCAAAACATAATGAACCTAAAACCCGCATTATTAATTTATGCGACTCAAGCCAATACTTGAGTAAGGGTTACTATTGCTCATTGCTTGCAGAGGCTCGTAAGCACCAAGTATTACCAAGTGTAAAAACAATAAACGCGCTTCGAGGCGGCCACGCACCTATGTTAAATGTTGGGCAAATTGATGGCGAAATTTACTTTGGTAATGCGCTAAACGAATTACAAAGTAAAGCGGCTAAATCGGTATTTAAACAATACCCAGCGCCTATTTTATTTGTAGATGAGCAAGGTTTGTTACAGCAAGGTTCGCTAAGCTCTTTAAACGAGGAGCAATATAGCAATTTTGTAGCAAAACTAAATACGTTTACCCAAACACAGTGGCGCATTGGAAATGTGCAGCGCCGTTTTAGATGGGATATGGCAATACTGGTTGATCATAACGAAAAAGTTCCACCGAGTGATAAAGATGCCATTACCCGTTTTATAAAAGCAGCGGCTAAACATGGTATTAATGCACAAGCACTCAGTTTTGATGAAATAGACAATATTGCCCAGTTTGATGCGTTATTTATTCGCCAAACTACAGCGATTGACCATCCAACGTATCGCCTTGCAAGCAAAGCGCAAAGCCTAGGTTTAGTGGTAATAGATGATGCTGAATCTATTTTACGTTGTTGTAATAAAGTGTATTTACACGATGCGTTTAATTACCAAAAAGTGCCCAGTTTAAAAACGGTTGTAGTAGCTGATCAATCAGCGCAAACGCTTGAGCAGCTAGAAGAAGCGTTTACGTATCCGCTTGTTTTAAAAATGCCTGAAGGGTCGTTTTCAAAAGGGGTATTTAAAGTTGCAAACCGCAGTGAGCTTGAAGCTAAATTAACTGAGCTGTTTGAATATAGCGCATTGGTACTTGCACAAGAATACATGTACACAGAATACGATTGGCGAGTAGGGGTATTAAATGGCCGCGCTATTTATGCGTGCCGCTACTTAATGGCGCGCAACCATTGGCAAATTTATAATCACGATGCTAAACGGTTTTTCTCTGGAGGTTTTGAAACACTACCTACCTTTGAGTTACCAAAAGCTGTATTAGATGCCGCTTTAAAAGCGTGTAAAACGGTGGGTAGGGGTTTATATGGCGTAGATGTTAAAGAGCATCAAGGCAAAGCATACGTGCTTGAAGTAAACGACAACCCAAGTATTGATCACAAAGTTGAAGACGGTTATTTAGGCGACGAACTATACATGATCATTATGGAAGAATTTAAACAACGTTTAGAAGCACGAGGTCGTGGCTAATAAATGAGCAACCTTGTTATTCGAAAAGCACTTAGCAGTGATTTAAACGCGCTAATTGATGTTGAAAACGCTTGCTTTAATAACGATAAATTGAGCCCGCGTAGTTTAAAGCGTTGGTTAAGTGCTAAGCACGGTATTTTACTAATTGCCGATAATGGCGAGCAAATATGCGGCTATGGGCTTGTGTGGTGCCATAAAGGCACGCGTTTGGCGCGTTTATATTCGCTTGCTGTAAAACCCACAATGCAAGGTAAGGGCATTGCAAAAGCACTGCTTACAAGCCTTGAAAAAGAAACGTGTGAGCGCGGGCGACTTTACTTACGATTAGAAGTAGCGGTAAATAACGAAAGTGCGATAGGGCTTTACAAAAGCTTAGGTTACAGAGCGTTTGGTCAATACAGCGATTATTATGACGATCACAGTGATGCACTGCGTATGCAAAAAAATATTCGCAAAACGCGTGAACTTAAATTAGCGCGGTTAACGCCGTGGTATCAGCAAACTACCGAGTTTACTTGTGGGCCTGCTGCGTTATTAATGGCAATGGGGGCACTTGAGCCAACAACTGAGCTTAGCCAATCGCATGAGCTGGCACTTTGGCGTGAAGGCACCACCATTTTTATGACATCGGGTCATGGTGGTTGCCATCCGTTTGGTTTAGCGTTGGCGGCAAACAAACGCGGCTTTAAAAGCGAGGTAATGGTAAATACCACAGAGCCTTTGTTTTTAGATGGCGTACGCAATGAAAACAAAAAAGTGGTGCTTTCAACAGTACACCAACAATTTGTGGATGGTATAGCACAGGCAAATATACAGCTTAGCTATAAAGATGTTGAGCTTGAGCATATTGAACAGTGGTTAAGTCAAGGCTTTAGTGTGCTGTTATTAATTAGCACATACAGTTTTGATGGTAAAAAATCACCTCATTGGGTTTGCGTTACCCACCTTGATGAGCACTGCGTGTATGTTCACGACCCATTTTGTGAGCAAGGAAGCGACAAACAACTCGCAATAGATTGCCAGTACGTGCCTATAGCGCGCAGTGATTTTAGTAAAATGTCAGCATTTGGTGGCCAACGGCTAAGAACCGCAGTGGCCATTGCTAATAATTAATAGGTTTTAAGTAAAGAGTGACTTTTTTAGATTTAATTGATGTAGCCCCTTATTCGTGGGCGGCCATTGGCACCGCCGCTTTTTGCGGTGCCATAATTGGGTTAGAGCGCCAGTTACGCGGTAAACCTGTAGGTATTCGTACCTCAGCTTTAATTACGCTGGGCACGTATTTGTTTTTATCGACCGCGTTTAACTTACAAGGGGATATAATTGATCATTCGCGTGTAGTGGGGCAAATAATTACAGGCATTGGCTTTTTAGGCGCAGGCGTTATGCTTGCAAAAGACGGAGCCGTTGTAGGGGTTACCTCAGCTGCAACCATTTGGGTGCTTGCTTCAATTGGGGTAATGATAGCCACCGATAATCTAGCTGCTGCTATTAAACTTTCAGTGCTGGTGGTTGGTATTTTATACGGTGTAGATGTACTTGAGGCAAAATTTAAAAGCTTAAGTAAAGGCGTCCACACTAGAGTAAAAAATTATCAAAAACGTTACTACCGAAAAGACTTTAACGACATAGAACGCCACTAATTTAGTGGCGTTTTGTTTTATTATGACTTAAATGTACATTGTGTTTTTAAAATTATAACTGGCCTATTATTCAGCGGATAACTTTTTGATTGAACTCTAATCATATGCGTGCTGTTAATTTTCATATATCTAATCTAATATTAATAAATGTATTTATGAACAAATAGTTAGTAATTTAAAAGGATTTTATGAACCGTCATTCATTCGATAAAACACAAGAGGTAAGAACAAAAGTTCTTCAAGGAATGAGTTTAATAATAGCGCTAGTTGCGCTTGTTGTAGCTTATGTAAATATAATTATTTCGAAGGTTTACATATTAGGAGCGATAGAAGTTTTACTCGCTGTGTTTTGTTTTTACACGTATTACAAAACGTGTGTATCTGCCTCAAAGGTTTGGCATAGATGGGCGGTAGCCTATGCTTATTTCTTTGTTGTATTTTTAGCTGTTTATATTTTAAAAACAGATGAGGGTATAACGCATTGGATTTGTACATTTCCCATTTTGGCGTATTTGTTATTTGGTAAAAAACACGGGCTTATAAGTAGCTTTTGCTTACTGTTTGCGTCGGTAATTCCTTTATATTCTTTCCTCAGTTTAGGTGGTGCTAATAGTTTGCACTTAATTGTTAACTTAGGCCTTTCGTATATGACTATATGGACCGTTTCGCATATTTATGAAGCGATGAGGTATTCTAACCAAGAAACAATTTTAAATTTGGCACTAAGAGACCCATTAACAAAAGCGTTTAATAGACGTGCATTACAAAGCCGTTTTAGTAAACAAACAGTTATTGATGAGCCTGTATGCGTAGCACTTATTGATATTGATTTTTTTAAAAAAGTGAACGATAAATATGGACACGACGCAGGTGATGCTGTTTTAACGCAACTAACTGACTTATTTGTAGAACAATTTAAAGAAGATAATGTATTTAGAATGGGCGGTGAGGAATTTGTTGTTGTTATAAATGCTGATCAGCAAGCTGCTTATGACTTAGCAAAGTGTTTAATTAAAACGGTTGAAAGTCATAAGTTTACTTATGAGAAAAACTGTTTAAAAATTACAATAAGTATTGGTTTGGAAGAACTGGTTACTGATTCGTATGTTGATTTATCTAAAATACTTAAAGCAGCTGACGGTTATTTATACATAGCAAAAAATAACGGAAGAAATTGTGCTGTTTGTAGTATAAATAATTCAATATTAGGTAATTAAAAAAGCTTATTTGTTAGCCAAATAGCTTTCTTCTTACTACTTTTCTGTACTCGCTTGGCGTTTGGCTAAGTACTTTTTTAAACACGCGGGTTAAATGGCCTTGGTCGTTATAGCCGACCTCAAGTGCCACTTCTTGTATTGTTAAATTAGACGACGCCAATAACTCTTTAGCACTTTCAACCCGTAATTGCTGCCAATATTCTATAGGGCTTTGATTAGTTGCAAGCTTAAAGCGTCGTGTAAATGTACGGTAGCTCAAACTAAATTGGGCGGCTACTTCTTGTAAGTTTAACTCGCTGGCTAAATTAGTTTTAAGCCAAAACTGAATTTGCGCTATGAGTTCATCTGGGTGGCGGTCAACCGCGCCTTCAAGGTAGCGCTGATCTTCGTAGGGTTTACGTACTTCGTGTGAAAAGTTACGTTCTACGTGCTGCGCAGCGGCTTTGCCGTAGTATTGGCTAATAATATGTACGATCACATCGGCAAGGGCATTTAAACTTGCTACTGTATACATGCGCTCAGATTGGGTGATAAAAAAGTCGGGCTTTAAGCGCACTAACGGGTAGTCATGGCTAAATTGTTTTGCGTAATGCCAATGAGTTGTTGCAGGGTGCCCATCAAGTAAACCCGCTTCTGCAACTAGGCAATTACCCGTGCCTACACCAATTATATGGCTGCCAGTTTCAAAGCTCTCTTGTAGCCATTCAACCACTTCTTTATTAGTACGTACTACAGGGCGAGGATTTCGCCATATGCCGGGGACTATAATTAAATCGTTATACGGTGCGTTAGCAGTAGTGCAATCCGGGACTATAGCAAGGCCAGTACGGTTTTTTATTGGCTCATTACTTTTAGCAATTAAATTTATACTAAGCGGTCTAAAGTCAGTTTGGTCTAAGTGGCCTTTTGCGTAGGCTTCGCCGGCTCTTAGCATTTCAATAGGCAGTGTTAAACTGGTAATAAGTAAATGCGGATACACTGTGATTGCAATATTTAACGCAGGCTTTACTGATTTTTTATGCATGTGAATGCTCCGACCAGTACTTTTTGGCCTTTAATGCTGAATATTTGGCTATTAAAGCACAAAGTGCTGTGGTTAATCCAATTAAACTGTTGGCTTCTCCCATAACACGTTTTAAAGGTTAATTATGACAGCATTACCCGTAATTGTAGGCATGGGTGGTATTAACGCCGCAGGCCGTACTTCTTTTCATCAAGGTTACCGCCGTATCGTGTTAGACGCATTAAACGCACAAGATCGTAGTGAAACATTTTTAGGCCTCGCCACATTAATGAACTTGGTATGCGTTGTTGATGGTCAATTACAAGACACAAACGGCAATAATGTTGAGCAAAGCGACATAGAAGCACGCTTTGGTGAGCAAATTATTGCTGGGACGCTTATTCGTAAAATTGAAAAAGAACATTTTGATGCAGATGCCACGCCTTGGCAGCAAAAAATGACATTAAAGACATCTGATGAAAACGCGATTGTATTTGAAACTCGCGCACGCGATTTACCAAGTCCAGTACCTGCAAGTTGGAAAGTACAAGAGCTTGAAGGTAAAAAGGTAAAAGTGACTATAGCGGCAGAGCTAGACGTAAAGCTTGATTCTACACGTGATAACCCAATTAAATCGGCGGGGCAGTTTCCTACCGGGTTTGATCCATCAATTATGTATAACAGCCGTTATCAGCCACGCGGTTTGCAAGCCACCATATTTGCTGCAAACGATGCGATTAAATCAACAGGCCTTGATTGGCAACGCATAATGAATAGCGTAGAGCCAGATAAAATTGGTACTTATTCAGCCTCGGTTATTGGCCAAATGGACGACAAAGGATTAGGCGGTTTAGTTAAAGCACGCCAGCAAGGCGATCGTGTTAGTACAAAGCAATTAGCACTTGGCTTAAACACGATGTCGACTGATTTTATAAACGCCTACGTTACAGGTAATGTAGGTACTACGTTTTCTACCTCGGGTGCATGTGCCACATTTTTATATAACTTACGCGCTGCAGTAAACGATATTCAAGCAGGGCGCACCCGTGTTGCGGTGGTAGCAAGTGTTGAATGCGCTATTACGCCTGAAGTGGTAGAAGGCTTTGGTAATATGAGCGCCCTTGCAAATGTTGAAGGCCTGCGCCGTTTAGATAACTTAAGTAGTGAACAAGAGCCCGATTACCGTAAAAGCAGCCGCCCATTTGGCGAAAACTGTGGTTTTACATTAGGTGAAGGCGCACAAGTCACTATTTTAATGGATGATGCATTAGCACTTGAGCTTGGTGCAGATATTATGGGCTCAGTACCTGATGTATTTGTAAATGCCGATGGCATTAAAAAATCAATCACCTCACCGGGTCCGGGTAACTACATTACAATGGCTAAATCTGCGGCATTGGCAACAAGCTTATTGGGTAAAGAGGCGCTACAAAAGCGTAGCTTTATTTTAGCGCATGGTTCTAGCACGCCGCAAAATAGAGTAACAGAATCTCTTATTTACCATAAAGTGGCACAAACCTTTGCCATTGATAGCTGGAAAGTAACGGCGCCAAAAGCTTATGTAGGGCATACAATTGCCCCCGCAAGTGGCGATCAACTTGCTATTGCGCTGGGGGTATTTAGCCATAATATTATGCCGGGTATTACTACCATAGATAAAGTGGCCGACGATGTTTATGCAGATCACTTAGATATACGTAACAGCCATTACGACTGTGGCGACATGGACATCGCCTTTATAAACTCAAAAGGTTTTGGCGGTAATAACGCCACAGCTACAGTACTTAGCGCTAAAGTAACACTACAAATGCTTGCTAAGCGCCATGGTGATAAAGCGATGAGTGATTACGCTTATAAAAATACATCCGTTGTTGCTTTGCAAAATACCTATAAAGCGCAAGCTGACCTTGGTAAGTACGAATTAGTATATCGTTTTGGTGATGGCGCCATTGACGATAACGACATTGTAATTGGCGAAGACGGAATAGAGCTTCCTGGTTTTGATAAAGCAATTTCGTTTAATACAACCCACTCCTATCAAGATATGTTTTAAGCACACATACTTGAAACCCAAGGCGCTTAATAAAGCGCCTTTTTTATATTTATTAGCCTATAGTTAAATTTTGGTTAGTTATAAATATAAGCTTGCATCTTTTTATAATGTTTGTTTCTATAATAGCTACTTTGCGTTCTAGGATGGATAATCAAATGAAAAAACTCTCTATAGCTCTTTCTATATTACCTGCGTTAACTTGTGTGCCAGTAATGGCAGATTTTGTGCCAGCTGAAGTTGTTAAGGACAACTACAATAAACAAACAAATACATCTTCTCGTGTGTCACGCTTTGAAGGCTTAAATTTAAGTAGTTATGTTGTGAATGAAAGCGGTCAGGTTAGTGATATAGAAATTGTTGCATCTATCGGGCAAGACAAATACAAAAGAGAAGTTGTTGAGTATGTGTCAAAACTAAATTACAAGAGTGCTCAGGTCGATGGTAAAGCTGTGCCTAGTGCCAAGCTTATTACAGTGACTTCTCAAAACCTGCACTTGGGGTACACTAACGACAAAGCAACGCATGGCTTTTTTAATGATTATGAAACGGCAAGTAATCTAATTAATGAAAAAAAATTAGACGAAGCGCAAATTAAAATAATAGAGCTAGAACGCGACCATGCTAAAAATACTGTTGAAATAGTATTACTTTCATGGCTAAAAAGTCAGCATAGCTACTTTACCCAAGATTGGATTGGCTTTGATAAACATATTAATAATGCATTTTTATTTAGAGATAATTTACCAGATCAGATTAAAGTGCGAGTGGTAAAAAATGCTTTGCAATGGTTTATATCTAAACAGGACTACGTGCGCGCTTATGATGCAATTGATGCCCTAGGAAATATTAAAGCCTTTGTTTTTACAGATGAAAACAAGCAGCAGTTGCTAGCTCAAGTTAATGATATTTATAAAAATTCAGGCGATATAAACCAACAAATAGCTATTGAGACAGATCAAGCTGTTATGCCTTTACTGTCTAAAAGTGAGGTTGTGCTTGAGTCAACAATGCCACTTAGCAAGGTTCAACTGCGCTGTGAAAATAAAGTGGTAAATTACAACACAAGCGCTATTGATAAAATTGTCATTTCTAAATATGATTTACGTTGCGGGTTATTAATTAAAAGTGCGCAAGCACAAACAGTAACGCTAAAACAAAGTGGAAATGCTTTTTTGTAAAGACCAAAAAAATATTTTTATTTAAAACCCCATATATAACGATGGGGTTTTTACTTTTAAGCTATATTACTTCAATTTTTTTACATACCTGAGCGTTATAAAGTTAATAATAGCTAGCAAAATGGCTACTTCATATCGGTTATTTGCTACAGCAATACCAATTAATCCCATATTCCATATGCTCGCTGCTGTCGCAGTACCTGATGTTGACTGGTTATTTTTCAAAATTGCGCCACCACCAATAAAACCAATACCTGTTATTATTCCTTGTAACATTTTAGATTGTGCTTCAGATGAGTCTAGTACCGACATGGCTATAAGTGCATACCCACACGATGCAACTGCTACTAACGGAAATGTTCTTAGTCCAGCGCCGTCTTTACTTCGCTCTCTATCGTAGGCCATTGGCAAGGCTAGGGCGTAGGCAATACCTAAATGAATTAAGTTATCTAAGATTTCATTCCACTGTAAATCAAATTCCATTGCGATTCTCTATTAAAAAACTTAACTTACAAAAGCAATTGCCACGCCAATTATAAAAACATTTAAAATCAATGTATTGTTTTTTATTTTAGGTTGATTTAGATCATATTTAGTAAAATGTACACATTGGTTTATCACTTTTACTTAATGTATTTACAGGTGTATTTAAATTGGTTTTACAACTTTTTACAGTCTTAATTTTATAAACGTATAGTATAAATCCATGCTTTTAGAGGATGAAACTATGAAATTATTATTAACACTATTAATAAGTGTGTACTTAAGTGGTTGCACGGTGGCAGGAGTTTTAATAGATGGGCATGCTCAAAATAACGATAAATTAAATCAAAATATGAATAGCAAAGCTCGTTCAGACCCTTACAAAGATCCATTTAAACCCATTCCAAAAGATAGAGAAGGGTTTTCTTTTACAAAGTTTGAATCGCCCCGAGTTCATCGGAGACCAGTTTGTTTAAGTCAGGCCACTTTACCT
>OLHM01000087.1_pt1 | contig 36647 bp, 43 predicted proteins | sample 1609611 | NCBI WGS metagenome assembly OLHM01 (sample SAMN05416891, study PRJEB24817) | seawater metagenome | isolation source: Sea water | place: Canada:Atlantic | collected 2013-11 | reverse complement strand
ATAGTTACCCATGGCATACCAAGCGTTTCAAACATATTGTGCCACCCCTCAATACTGCCAGCGCTTTTGGCGAATCTAAGTGCGTATTTCACACGGGTTCGATACAGTATTTCGGTTTCACCAATTATTTGTTTGATGTTTCGTTCCCATGCTAATAAATGAACAAGTTCTAACTCTGCAGTCATAGGGTCAATTTGTTCTGCTGGCCATGTTAATAAATTGCTTAGTCGTTGCCAAAAAGTTACCGTTGCTAATCGTAATTTGTCTAGCTCACTTAACGGTTTTGCTAACCAGTAAGGCATTTTTGTTAATGCGCTTAAAATTTCATAGGTGTTAATCATTAATGGGTACCATTGGTAATGATTAAGCTGTTTAGGCGTGGAACAATATGTTTGCTAGTAATATCACCTTGCCCCCACCCCAACGAATTAATACCACTAAATTCTTTGTGTAATTCTTGTCCTAAACGACTAAAGCTAAATCGGCTATTTGGCACTGTTTTAGTTGCGTTATAATCGTTATTTTCACGGAAAGCACAACGAATATAGTTTTCAACCTCGGCGAGTAATATTGTTACTTCATCTTCTGAAAAGTTGTTATGCGGATAAATAGTTATTGTTATGTTTTCACTTGTACTCGGCATAGCAAAAACTTGCATGTCGTCGCCGTGTCCATGGTGCCCTTTATCGTTTATATAATTATTTAAATCGGCAATAAGTTCTGTGGACGGCTCACCTAGATCAAGTAACACATAAGCATTGGCTGTACCTGCCCCTCTAGGTGCTTCATGTTCAAAAAATATGTTGTCGTTATTTAATCCTGAACGCTCAGTTAATATAGAAAGGTATACCGCATCAATATGCCACCCTGCTGAAGCAGTAAAAGCATTACGAGTTCTTAGCTTTAGCTCGTCGTTGGTTTCAGCATTTGCGCCTAACACATCAATCCAGTCAGAGTTATTACTTACTGTACTTATACCTGTGACTGCTTCAGATAAAACATGGTAATAACCAGCACCTAAATTGTAGTCTTCACCTGGGTTTTCTGCGGTTACTGGTACTAGTACACTAGTTTCATTTTCTGGCATTATTACGTCGTTATTTGAAATGACACGGTAAACGGTCCCATTTATCGCATCTGTTTGCACTAAAGTACCTGCGCTAATCAATAAACTTGGGCCTACATTTGCAGCACGATAAAAAGTAACATGGCCTTGGGATGATTCTTGAGGCTTTCGGGTTAGTCCGTGTTCCCATGCTTTTGCTTCAATAAATTCATTATCTTTAGCGGTTTGCAAAAACAAATTAGGTAATATTGTTTCAATTAAAATTTTGTTTACCATCCATGTTGCTGGTTTAGCTACAATCGCTGAAATTACACGCCAAAACGGTGAATAAGGAGCATCATTGGCGATAATACCTCCTTGGTCTTCAAGGTCTTTTCTAAATAAGGCCATCCATGCATCTTCGTTGGTTGGAATACCTGCTCTTTCTACAACTTTAGTAAAATTTATTGTTGGTGTTTCAATTGTCATGCGTACAGCCTTAAACTATATTCGTTGATATATCGCCAAATCCTATGGTTTTTGCGCTCACCCACCACTGACCTTTTACGTATTCATTTTCTTCTATTTTTACGGTGCCTGGCATTACTCGTACATCATCCTCAACGAGCAGTTTTATCCGTGTTTGTGTATCTGAAGTAACGCCTGTGCCACGATCACTAATGAGTAAATGCGCTAAGCCCGTTTCAATAATGGCGTGCACTATGTCTTGGGCAATAACATCACGGTCAGTTAAATACACAGGGTTATTACCTGCATCAAGCATCACGTCACCATTGTTAATATGTAAATCGATAAATTTGTTTTTAATCATTAGCCGTGCATCTCCAACATACTAAATACGTTAGTTTCACCTTTGGCAGGGTAAATTTTCACTTCACCAATTGAGGTAGATTTTTGCTGATTAGCGTTTGAAATTTGTTGGGTAATACCACCCGCTTGAACTTGGCTTTTTACCGGTGCAACGGCGGCAACACTGGACACACTATTATTTACCTTCATATCAGGCACATTAACGGCTGAAACATTGGCTTTTATATCAACTTCATTATCACCAAAAATGCCTGACATCCATTCCCAGCTATCTGATACTACTTTTACAAGATCATCCCACCAATAAATCAACGCGCCTACTGCAGCAATTGCCGCAACAACACCTAAAACCATTAAGCCTATTGGGTTGGCATACATGGCAATATTTACCGCAAGCATTACCGAACGCAAACCCGACAAACCTAAGCTTAGTACCGTGGTAATACCGCCCCATGCCATAGCCGCAACACCCCACGCGACCATCGCCATATTACTAGCGCCCATCATCGCGGTGAACAAACCACCCGCGGCAACAAGGCCAAGCAATGTCACAGCGGCATAACCCATAAATTTAGTTAAATTAGGGAATGTTTCAGTAAACCAAACCACATCACGGCCAACATCAGCGAGCCAACCCGCAAAGCTATTAAAAACAGGTAAAATTGCACTACCAAAAGCAGCTCGAATAACAAACCAACTTTGTGCTAACCGTTGGCTTTGGTCGGTCATGGCAGCGGCCATTATTTCGGCTTGTTCCATGCCTTTAACTTTGCCAAGATCACTTATTGAACCACTTAAACCGTTAATGTCATTCATTAATAATTTAACGGTTCCTACTGCCTCTTTTGAACCAAAAGCTTTTGCTAAGGCATCACCTTCAGCTACATCTAAGGTGTCGCCATACTTACCTTTAATTTTGTTGAGAATATCAACCATTGGCAGCATTTCACCCTGTACATTAGTAAATTCTAGCCCTAACGACTTTTGTGCTTTACCTACCCCTGCTAAAAAGGCTTTGTATTTGGTGCCTGCCTGACTGCCTGACATTGTTGCTTGCATTGTGCCCAATATCGCCATTTGTTCATTCATGCCAATACCAGCACTGGTAGCCTCTGCCCCAATAGCGGTAAACGCACCAGACATTTCTGAGCCGGTAGTCTTAAACATTTGCACAGCAGTGGCGGTCATGCCGGTGACTTGTTCAACCCATTCGCTTTTACCCATGCCATTGGCTTGAGTTTTAAAAATGCCATACATGGTACCCATGTAATTGGTAATGGTTGCTGCATCGGCTTTGGTTGCACTAGCAAGTACATTGCTTGATAAGGTAAACGCTGATAAATCAGCATCATTTAAGCCACTAATAGCCGATTGAATGTCGTAACTTGAGCCAATAAATTCTGTGGCTGATTTACCATATTTAAGAGCGTATTCGTAAGAGGTATCGGTAAGGTTTTTTAGCGCTGAATCACGTACACCCAATGATTTAACCTCGCCTAATGCGCGGTCCATTTCAATGGCTGGTCGTAACGCATTTTGCAAGGCGTAACCACTGGCCGCCATACCTGCAACACCTGACGCCATTTTCATGGTGCCTGCTTGGTAGTTAGATGACAGACCGTTAAACTGTTGGCTTATTTTGGCAATAGGCTTAGTTATTTGGTCAATCAGTCCAACGGTAAACATCAGTTGCTTAGGTAGCATTTAGTCGATTCCTGCTATTGGCCGTTAACTATCCTGAAAAGGCTTTACTTACGGCATTTGTTACAATGTTTTCTAAATCTTCACGCTGTCGTTTCATCAACCATGCGGCTCTGGCTATACTGGTTTCGTCGTCACTTTCATTGGGTAATAAGTGACGACGAATTGTTAATAATTGCTCAAAGCTGTTGTTATCAATTGATTCGATCAGCGCTTCTATTTTTTTATAGACATTTCCAGTACAGGCGAGAATTCACCTTTTAACAGCCCTGCTATTTGTAGTTCTGCACCAGGTGAATTGTCTATTAACTTTTTAAAGTCAGCTTTGTTGTCGTTATCAATAGTGCGCATAACAAAGTTGTGTGATGCTGCTGACATTGATTCACCACGGGCGGCTGAATCAACAAAAGCGCTATGGTCTTGCACAGTTACGTTAAATTTGTATTCATTGCCTGCAATTATTAATTCAATTAGCTTTTTCATGGGTTACCCTCGCTTTTTAGTTATTGGTTGTTTTATGGCTTAGTAAAAAATCTTTTAAATTTTGGAAGCCTGATTTCATTTGGCTTTCCATTCTGTCGCCTAAGTCTTTCACGTCATTTTTAGTGGCGTAAGTTTCAGCAACATGGGTTTTATGATCACTTAATTCACTACGGGTTTTGTTTGCCACGCTGTTTAAGTAAGCAATTAACGGCACAACAATAGTTAATGCCAATGTCACCAGACCAATAGCTACTAATAACCAATTGGTTGTTTGCGCTGCTTCCATGGCTATGTTCCTTTTTTGATGACCTTCATTAATTTATCTTTGTCTTTTGAGCCCTTTGTTGAACTCACCCAAAAAGCGACTGAGCCCGCAACCAAGGTGAACAAGTTACCCACTAAATAAACAATTAAATCGCGGTTATCGTCAATTTTAGGACCATAAAATAACGCCCAAAGTACACCTGAAAATAACGCTAATAAGATTAAGGTTAAAGTGGCAGGCATCCAGTGGTCTTGGTTTTCGGCTCTAGCGTTTTGTCGATCACATAATTCCGCTTTATATTCATCTAAAGCTATGCGCTGTAATTCAATATTACCTTGTCGAATTTGCTCTTTTTCTTCATGTGCCCATTGTTGTAATTTAAGCGCGGCTTCTGGATTGTTTTTAAGTTCAGCCAATACTGCTTCTGGTGTATCTTCTGTACCTAACGCACCTGCTATTTGGCTACCAATACTTACCGCTAAACCAACTGGACCACCTAATAACGGTGCCACTGAGCCAACAATACTTCCTACGCTGCTAACTATGTTTTTCCAATCCATGAGTTTTACCTTTTATCTATTTGTTTTTTACAAATTAACTACGCGTGTTAACCAGCCGTATTGATAACGTTCTTGTGTTTGATCACGCATAGCAATATCAATACAAAAGCTAATACGCTGCCCACGAACTACTTCAGCCAACAGTTTCAAACCGTCTTGTTTACGGTGTTCAATAAACTTTTTTAGTGCGGTTAGGGTTTTGCTGCCTAAAATACCGTCGGTAAATAAGTCAGGGTAAAGCGTGCCTTGTTTGTTCAGTACGTTAAGTACGTTCTGTAAACATTTACCTGCAGTACTAACGCCTGAATTAACACAAAAATCAAACAGTTGCTTTGCTAGCTCTTCATTTAGCTCACAAATATTGTCTAGTTTTAACGTGTCCCAGTAGCGTTGTTCATAAATTGAAAAAGCGATTTCATAACGTAAGTACTTCATGTCACCTGGGAAACCATTTTCACGGGCAACTGCTACAGTAATACCGTATTTGGTTTCACCGCCACGGTCGGTAGGGTCGTTTACATAACCACCCTCACGTTTAATTACTTCGGCTATTAATTCGCTTTTTAATTTATTCACGTTTGCTTTTCCTATTGTTTAGCTAATTACTGCTGAATCTTTTCAATTTCTTCAGGGCGTAAATACGGCACACCGTTGATATTGACAAAGTCAGGGTCGGTTACATCAAACGGAATTTTAAACATAGAGGCGCTACCGCCTTTTTTATCAATGTCTAAAATATCGCTTAATTTAATACGGCAACCAAAGGCTTCTACTTTCAGTTCGTCTTTTGCAGTTTTTGCGTAAAACAAAATGTCGAAAGTTTTCATACCGCGCCATGAACCGGCTGCTTTAGCCGAATCAGAAATAAGCGTAAAATTACTGGCGTTAACCGATAATTCACCACTGGCCGATACATCACCATCAACATAACCGTCAGGCACGCCACTTGTTTGGCTTACTGCACTATTGTCGGTAATGTTTAGTGAGGCGGTATCAACATGGACCATAATGTCGCCCAAGTTAACGTTAAAATTCATTCCAGATAAACGCATGGTTTATGCTCCTAGTTATTGTCTAGCTATTAGTTAAGTCGAGTAAAATATTGACAGTGATTTCTTTCGGGCTGTTGTACGGTCTAACCACCAAGTAAATCACCACGCTTTTATTCGTAGGCCAAACAATAGTAATGTCACCCTCAATAGGTGCTTGAATATCACCAGGGAACGGCGTGCCTAAAATAGTGGTGCTTTTACTCATTTCGCGCAGGGGTTTCATAAAGTAGCTTTTATTAAGCTCGATACTGTTTGGCGTAGAATTTAACGCACGGTTACCAACACGACGAATCGCTAATACCCGTACTTTACGGCTAGCTTTGTGTACTGCCCGTAAATGTTCAAGGTATTGGTAATCACCGCCATTGGCGTCAAGTGTTGAGGCATCGCCCCAATAAACACCTTCAAAATCGCTATACCAATACGGCACACTTAATCGCGCCTCTGACAAGGTATTTAAGGTCGCAAGTGATAAGGGCTCGCTTGTACTGTCAATGAGTGCAACACCTAAACCTAATGTGCTACCCGTTGCTACGCGCATAGGACTATCAGCAATACTGACACTGCGGTTACATAATCGCCCTGCTAATACGCCAACATTATTGCCATGTAACTGCGGTACTGGTACCACTAAATGGGCAGCAATACCCGCTTGCAAAGTAACACTAGCGGTTTCATATTGGGGCCACGTTTGGGTATCTTTATCAATACCTGGCAAAGCAACCAAGCCTGAAACAAAACGACCTAAACTCGCTTGCAATGAAAATAAATAATCATGGGTTGCGGTTAGTTCTGGTGCTGTGTTTTGCGTATCGCACAACACAATCATTTCAAAACTTTGCACTTCATTGGCAAGATCAATCGCGTCGAAAACATCTTCTGCAGCAGCTAATGGGTAAACGGCTGCTGTCCAGTTTTGCCCAGCATTAAGCTGTGCGGCAATGACTTGATCACGTAAGTTACTATCGGCGAATACCTCTGTTAAATCAGTTTGAGCGCCTACACTAAACAACTGACTTTCTTCATCAACATGACCCGCTAGGCCAATAAATAAAAAATGTCGTTCAATGGCTTTAATGTCGCCTTGCCCTAAATTTAAATTGTTAACTTGCACTTTACCTGATGGCATGGCGTTATCCTCTTTCGTTTTTATTAACGTTTAGCGTTAATGTTGTTAAGTATGTTTATCAACTGCTGCTGCACTGCAATTGGCGTATCACCTAAAAATGGTCGTGCTTTCACTACTACTTTCCAACTACTTTTTGTTGGTTTATCGCGTAATTTATGCAAGATCAAACTCGCCTTCCCTTGGCTTAAACTTGCCATAATTTCGCGAATACTGGCACGCCTTAACCCTTTGCCTTTTGCCCGTTTAACTTTATAACCCTGAGCACTTAACGCCTTTGCTTGGCTACGGGTACACGGCGCTTTATAATCTGGTTTGCCATGAATACGCGTCATACGTGATGCGCTCATTCGCTCAATACCACCTGCTTGTTGCAAGGCGGCTATTCGGCCTGTTTGTGTTGCTTTATGCTTTAGCTCTAAGCGGTTACTGTTTTTTACATAGGGTTCCAACGTTCTACCCATTTTTTTTAGCATTCTTGCTTTTTTACCATCGGCTCTGGCTGCAAACTTTGTCCCATTAACGGTGCGCTGTTCTCTTATTCTTTTTCTAGCCTTGGCTCGTTCGTAACGCCCAAGTTGCTTTAAAATTCTTACTCGTTTATTAGCTGGCAACGCCAATAGCTGCAATTGTTGCTTAAGGTTTAATGCTTGTGCTTTGTTGGGTTTTATACTTAAGCTCATGCCTTAACTGCCTTGTACATTTACATCAACATCTTCAGCAAATTCAACGGGTGCAATAGACACGTAATAACGACCACCATTAAAGTGCACAGGCCCTTTGGCATCGGGTATTAATTCAATATTGTCAATAAGCTCAACATCAATTAATACGGTCGCGTTATCACTGCTTACAACGTCAATATCGATTTCGGGATCAGATAAGCCGTATTCATCACGCGGCCATTCACTGTCAATTAAAAAGGCCGATACCATGGCTAATATGTTGTATGGGTTAACTTTACGATGCGGAAAATTTTCAATGGCAATAACAGCGGTATGTTTCCATTTTGCGACTTGAAAACCGTCTTGACCTTTATCTTCACCATTAAGTATTAAAGTGCCGCGTTCTTGCCATGCATCAATATTGTTCCGTTTGATCACAGCACTTAAACTGGTAAACAAAAACTCGCATAATTCTTGTAATTTTGTTTTTTTCTGGCTGTTATTTTCACTCATAGGGTGTGCACTCCTGCACGACCAAGGCCAAGCAACAAGCGAACGGCGCGATTTGATTGCGCTAAAATGGCATTTTGTTGTTCATCATCTTGGGCTTTATTGTTGCCTGAATCTTTTTGATCAACAGCTGAAAAATAACCCAATAAATCGGTATGAGAACGGGCATAAACAGCGCCACGGTAAATGCTGATTTGCTGCTTGCTAAAATCAGGCACACCATTGCCCGTTTCAAAAGAAAGGGTGAAAGGAACATCCGTGTTACCTTTCGTTGAAAACTTGATAATTTGCTGCTGAATTTCAGTAACACTTCGGTTAAGTGAGTCAGCTAACACCGATTCTTCAAAGGTTTCAGGTATACGGCGATGGTGGCGAAACTCGTCAGTAGACAAGGCAGGCCAACCGCTATCAACATCAATAGGAGTATTTGATTCTTCAATTGTTTCAAACCCAAATGTCATGCCGTTTACTCAACTCTTAACTTAAATAGGTTCAGTGCAGTTAGCGTCAAAGTGGTTATTAACAGTCACCTGTTAAACACTCGGCTAGTGCACTGGAGGGTTGGGAGCTCTTTCATTGCCATGTATAGCTTTACTGAGCATTTAACTCAGTAATAGAGCGTATTCGCATGGCTATTTTATTTCTTACTGTTTTTACTTGTGCATGTTTGTGCAGTTCAGCTGCTTTTGCCAATAATTCATCGGCTTGCCTTAAGCGTTTTAAGTCGCCAACGTGCGACGGGGTAACATCGCCATTGTTGCTGCGCAGTAACGCCAAACCCGCGAACTTATAAAACTTTGCTGTAACCTGCTCAGGTAATTTCCATTCATTAACCACGCGGGTAAATACCTGGCTAAAATACGGCTCAATGCTTTGGCCGTTTTCTGCCTGAGCTTGCGCCCAATCGTAAACAGTGTCGGCAATAAAGCCCGGCCATTGTCGTTTAATATTACTTGCCATTGGTTGACCGCGTTCAACGGCCAAAAAGGAATATTCAAGAGCTTTGTCAAGGTTGCCCACATCAAAGAGCCAAATAGTACAATAAGCAAAAATTGGGTTATCATGAGCTATTCCTTTTTCTTTAAGATCAACAGTTAAATATTCGCTAACAATGGGTAACCATTTAGGCAGCAATACATCACGCTTATACGCGATTTTATCCGACCTTCTGGCAAAGCTTTTTAACCGTTTTAAATCAGTTTCAAGTTCAATAAGCTGTAAATGTAAACTAGGGGCATAGTGTGCATTGCCCGTTAGCTTTACTTGTTCGAGCTGTTTTTCGGCTCGCTGACTTTCTTTGAACTGGAAGATTTTTGCGCCACCGATGGCTTTTTTATTTCGGCTGCTACCTCTTTAAGTTCATCAGTTACGGCAGTAATATCATCAGCGGTATACGCTAAGTTGTCGGCAACATCGCTGGCTTTTTCAGCGCTGACTTCAACACTTTCAGCACTTGACTCAACGTTACTTGCCGCGCTTTCTATGTCTGCGACCAACGTGTCTTTTACCGCTTCAAATTCATCAAGGTCCGTATTAATGTCAGTCGTTTCGGTAATGGTAGTTACGTTACCTTTATCGGCTATTTCAACTTCAGCAGTAACCGTTTTGTCTTTACCACTGGCATGATCAACATCGAAAAACTTAATGTTACTTTCAACATATTTAGTGGCTTCATCAATGGCGTATTCTTCAGTAACATTTAACAATTTAGCTAACAGCATTAAGGCCGTTGATTCAGCGTCTTGACTTGGTGATTGCTGTGTTAATTTAATTTCAACACTAGCTTTTTCTTGTTGTGCTTTAATCGCTGTACGTTTTTTAAAATTGGTAATAACGCTCATGATATTTTCCTGCTAGATAAATTAATTGAATAAATTATTTGAAAAGCCTTTAGCGCTAAGCTTATTGCTGACGCGCCAAAAGGCTTTTACTTTTTTAAACTTAAACTACTGGCCGTGCGCCAATGTTCATCGCGCTCTCATCAACTGAGGCATAGGCTTCAAATTCTTCAATGGCATAACCTTCTTGGCGCCAATATTTGTCTTCATATTGCTTACGGTCTTCAACGTTTTCTGATTTACGCTGCTTAGTGCCTTTTTGGGTATAAATGTGCAGGTTAGAAAGGAAGGTAACTACAATGCGTTTACCAGGGAAAAATGGCGGCGTATAAGCAGTCATACCACCAATTTGCTTATCCATTTTCTGTGCTGCTACTTTTTCACTTGGCGTATTTGCTTTGTTCATCATGCTTGTTTGTGCGGTAGCGGTTAAATCACTGCCCACTAACACAACTAAACGAGGGTCGCTTCGTAATGCTGGATGAATAAGTGTATTTTTTAGCTCAGTGGCAATAGCATCTAACGTTGAATAATCACCTGCACCTTCGGGATCAAAATAAATGGCATCAGTCATAATTTGACCTACTGCTTTTTCAGAGACAATTTTATGCCAACCTTTGTTAACATCTTCGCCTAGTGGATTTGCATCTGGGTCAGTATCGGCGGCTGCCGATGTGCCGTTAAAACCAACACGCAACATGTCTAATGCAAAACGTTTAGTCGCGTTTTGATTCATTAGCTGCATAAATTGTTTTTGATTACCGGCATTACCCCAAACTGATAACAATGCCCACGTTAGTGCCGAGCATGAGTCAGTTTCAGTTAATTCGTAAGTGTGGCCACCAACGTCTTGCCCGGTAATAAAGCGCGCTCCACCTTTGCGACCAGTAGCAATACTGTAGTTGCCCACTTTAACCACTTGGCCTTTAATTTGGTCAACTTCCATGGTGGTGATCATACTTAAGAATTCAACCGACTCTAATAACGCAGCTTTTAGCTTGGTTTCTTGCGGGCCAGTGATGTTGAACTGTTTATTGACGGTTTCAACGCCGTATGCTTTTGATAATTGCAGCGCGAATTCTTGTAAGAACGTACTGGCTTGTGTGTTTAGTTGCATGGTTTGCTCACTTAATTTTTTAATCTTTTTAATTAGTCGCTTTAGTAAACGCGGTGTTTAATTTTTTACTCGTAAATTAAACGAGCGAAACGCTTTCGCCTTGGCCTGCTGGGTCGGGTTCTTGGCCGTCAGGCTCTTGGCTTAATTTATTGAACTTAGTTTCAATGCCGTTAAATTTTTCAGTTAAGCCAGTAAGGGTGGTATTTAATTGACTAAATTGCTCAGCGGTTACGCTTTTGCTTTCTTCAACCACAGGTGCTACTTCAACTACGGGGTCAACAACGATATTTGCACCGTCAGTACTAAATTTTTGCACTTGCATTTCTAAGGTGCCGAATTTGGTTTCAAGTTCGCCAACTTTATTGGTTACACCGTCGATTTTGCCGATTAGAGCGTCAAATTGTTCTTGGTTCATAGGTTCGTCCTCGGCGTTGTCGGATGCTTCCGCTGCCTGTTGTGTTGTAGATAAAGGGGTTGAAAATAAGTTAATTAATTGGGTAAATAGGCTTTTCGCCTTGTCTTCTTTGCTTGAGTTGCTTTCATCAATGTTGGTGAAAATGAAATCACTGTTTTGCAGCACTTCAAGTTGGCTGTAGTCGTGTTCTATTTCATTTTCACCCATTGAGAACTTCAACCGAGTAGTACCCGTAGAAGCTGGTGAGTCGGTAACGGCTAAGCCTTGTAAGTAACACTTGCCACTGCCTTTAAAGTCGGTATTTGGTTCGATAGACATAAACAACTTTTGACCGTCTTTGTTCGCATCCAGTAAATAGCTATTGGCGGTTAGTTTGATAAATAAACGCAATTTACCGCCTTGTTTACTGGCTTTTACTTCGTCAACGGTGCCCCAATTCTTACCTTCGAACGGGCCCCAAGAAGAGCGAAAATGTTCAGGCCAAATAACAGCGGTATATTCATCAACTGAATAGCTTGCTGCCATTTCTTCAATCCAATTTTTGGTGATGGTGCGACCGTCAACGGTAGCCCCCTCTGTTGCCGCAATTACCCAACCTGTTTGTGCTTTATTTGTTTTGGTTTTACCTGGCATTGCAATATTCCGCTTGTGGCTATTTAACGATTAATTGCACGCAGAATATCCCTTAAGTACCAGGGCTTCATCTGGTTCCCTTGTGAGAAATTCCTAGAATTGATAACTAGGAATACTTAGGTTTTTTAGTCGGTTATAAGGCGCTTTAAAATGAATACACTGTCGCCTGTTATTCAACTTAGCGAGTACTTTATTTAGCACAATGGCTTATTCACCTGAAATTAGAGAAGCAGCAAAGCGGCTTTATTTACGCCACTGGACCCCTGATGAAATACGCAATGAATTAGGCTTGCCTAACAATCGCGTTATTTACTATTGGGCAGACAAGCATAATTGGCGTGATTTGCTACGCGAAGAAAATGTAGACGAGGCTATTTCTCGCCGCATTGTTATGCTGACCGAAGTCAGCGACAAAAGCGGTATGCAAATAAAAGAGCTTGATATGCTCATTGAAAAGCATGTCAAACTTAAAAAGCAACGGGTTGATTTAGCCCGAAAAGCCGCCAATGGTGAAAATGATACAACGCCAACAAATAAAGGGAAAAAAAGCGGTAAAGGTAAAGGCTCGGGTAATAACGCAAGCGACAATAGCAATGCCAAAAGCAGTGGCCGTAAAAAGAAGAATGATGTTAGCCACCTTACCCCTGAAGATTTTGCGTCATGGTACGACTCGTTATTTGAATATCAAAAAACGATGCACGAAAACTTGCATCAACGTATTCGAAACATTCTTAAAAGTCGGCAAGTCGGTGCTACCTATTATTTTTCAGGTGAAGCCTTTGAAAATGCGGTATTAACCGGAGACCCTCAAATATTCCTTTCTGCTTCACGGTCGCAAGCCGAAGTTTTTAGAACTTATATTGTGGCCATTGCTCATGAATTTTTTGAAATTGAGTTAACAGGCAACCCCATTGTTTTAAATACCGCGCACGGTGCGGCTGAATTACGCTTTTTAAGTACTAACGGTAAAACAGCACAAAGTTACCACGGCCATGTTTATGTTGATGAATACTTTTGGATAGGTAAGTTCGATCAATTAAACAAAGTGGCCTCTGCGATGGCGGCTCATAAGCATTGGCGTAAAACCTACTTTTCAACGCCGTCAACCAAAGCACATCCCGCCTATACGTTTTGGACGGGTGATCACTGGAAACAAGGCAACGCAACCCGTGAAGAAATAGAGTTTCCTACGTTTGACGAAATGCGCGACAACGGACGATTATGCCCAGATAAACAATGGCGCTATGTTGTAACACTGTTAGATGCACAGCGGGGTGGTTGTGACTTATTCGACATAGACGAACTACGCGACGAATACAATACAGATGAATTTAACAACCTGTTTATGTGCATCTTTATTGATGATGCCGACGGGGTATTCAAATTTAGCGACCTTGAAAAATGTATGGTTGATGCTGCCCGTTGGCAAGATCACAAACCCAATAATGCTCAGCCTTTTGGCAATCGTGAGGTTTGGTTAGGTTATGACCCTGCCCGAACCCGCGACAATGCCACTTTAGTAGTGGTTGCACCAAGTGAAAAGAAAGGTGAAAAATTCCGCGTGCTTGAAAAGCACTATTGGCGTGGTTTGAACTTTTCTCACCACGTCAGTGAAATTCAAAAAATATACGCTAAATATCGGGTGACTTACATTGGTGTTGATACCACAGGCATTGGCGCAGGGGTTTTTGATTCCATTAGCACTTTATACCCACGCGAAGCCACGGCTATACATTACAGCGTAGGCAGTAAAACCCGTTTAGTGCTGAAGATGATTGATGTCATAGAGGGCGGTCGTATCGAGTGGGATGCAAGTCACAAAGACATAGCCATGAGCTGCTTATCTATTAGGCGTACTACCACAGACACAGGCGGCGCCATAACCTTTAAAGCCAGCCGCGACAATACCACAGGTCATGCCGATGTGTTCTTTGCTATTGCGCATGCTGTTATTAATGAACCATTAAACCACGCACACAAGAGGTCCTCATTATGGGCAATGCAAAACTAGAAACAGAGTCAGGCGAGCAGCTTGTAGAAGAACAAAAAAAATCAAACTCGCCCGTGGTGTTTAGTATGCCTGAAGCAGTTATGCCAAACATGTGGCTGACTGATTACGACTCGCTTTATTTTAATGAGAATGGCGGCTTTTGGGAGCCACCAGTAGACCGTGATTTATTAGCAGGTTTAACCCGACGTAATGCCCAGCATGGCGGCATTGTTTATGCTCGGGCAAAAATGGCAGCGTCTCGTTATACAGGCGGTGGTATGACAAGCGAACAAATGGAGGCGTGTTTTTTAAATTTTGTGCAGTTTGGTGATGTTGCGTTATTAAAAATTCGTAACGGTTTTAAAGTACCTGTGCGTTTATTTCCGTTGCCCAGTTACCGAACACGGGTAGCCGCTGATGGTGGCGCGATGGTGTTAGAGCGTGACAATCAAGTAAAGCGTTATAAACAAAACGATATTGTATGGGTTCGCCAATATGATGTGGTGCAACAAGTTTACGGTTGCCCTGACTATTTAGGTGCTATGCAAGCAGCATTACTCAATGAAGATGCCACGTTATTCAGACGTAAATATTTTTTAAATGGTGCTCACATGGGTTTTATTATGTATGCCACCGATCCCAATTTAGACCCTGACGTTGAAGACGATATAAAAGAGAAAATTCAAGACTCAAAAGGCGTAGGTAACTTTAAATCGCTATTTGTGAATATCCCTAATGGTAAAGAAAAAGGCCTACAAATTATTCCCGTAGGAAACTTTGAAAGTAAAGATGAGTTTATGAATGTCAAAAACGTATCAGCGCAAGATGTATTAAACGCACACCGATTCCCCCCAGGCTTATCCGGCATTATTCCTGTTAATACGGCAGGTCTTGGCGACCCAGAAAAAACGGATAAGGTTTACTTTAAAAATGAAACTAAGCCGATGATAAAACAATTTATTAATGCGGTGGCACAAGACGAAGAAATTCGAGGCAATTTAAAACTTACTTTTGATTTATCTGTAAGCCAAGAGGATGACTAACTAACGGTTTTTCCAATCATGTTCTTTTAGTTGCTCAACCACGTTGGCTTGTTGAATAAGTCTTTTTAGGGCTCGACTTAAATTAGGCGCCTCAACATTATTTAACGCAGCAGCAGCCGTTTTATTTATACCACGCACTAGGTGATCACTGAGTGCGTTTTTTATGTCTGTGCTTTTAATTTTACAAAGTTGAAGTAATAAATCTAACCTTACTTGGCTTTGAGAACCTTTAGTTAAGTTATTCATAATCATAAATTACTTATCGGTTAAGTGATAAATAAATTCTATTTTATAATTGAAGACTTTGCAATACCTGTATACAATTACAGCTAGTTATTTACTTGTTGGGGGTAGAATATGGCTCGGGTTATTTGCAGAAATTGTTTGTCTAAAGCAACAATTACATCAAGAGAAACGTTATCAGTTGATGTCGTTCGTTTATATTGTTCATGCAATAACACCAAAGAATGTGGCGCCACGTTTAGAACGATTCAATCATTTGATGGTTTTATCAATCCCCCCGCAAAAAGCACGGCACAAATGGCCGCTGCATTGCTGAAGAATTTACCCCGCCATGAGCAGTTAGAGTTATTGAGTTGTGATTAATAACGTTTATTTTATTACAAAGTCTGGACCTACCCAGGACTTTAACTTTTTAAGTCCTGGCTTTCAAACTGGGGCTACGGCGGTTACTCAATCATCCAAAACTTCCCCACCATTCTGCTTGACCCTTTGTATCAGCCCTAACATACAAATCGCTATTCAATTCAGGAGCCAAATCATTAATCAAACGAGCATGCTCATCGTGTGATATATCACCACAAGCATATGCGAACTCAATCATTTCACTATCGTGTTGCACTACGTTAATATTCATACTTTTTTGCTCCGTAGATTGAATTTATGTTCTAGGCTTTTATTGAGTTTTAATAATATAAAAGCCCTTAGAGTATAAAATGAATAAGTGACAATTTTGTGTCACTGGAATGAAGGGTATATTACAAAGTAAGAGAAAGCTTATTTTGCACAAATCAAGCAATTCTACTCAACCACTAAACGAAATAATGCGGCCTATAGCTAGACCGCATCATCTAAATGCAACACTTTGGGGTAGTCTGGTTAATCGTCACTTTTTGCCACTTTGCGGAAGTTAAGGTTGGTGATCTTTTTAGACCGCTTAGGAGTGAAAAAAGACATTTATAACCTCAGTTTCTTAGCTATCGGTTTGTTCTAAATCAATAAATAACAATCATACTGGATCCATACTTTATTCTTCCCATTAATTCTATTAGAGTAATAAAACATTCAAGGTAGCCTCTATAGATTTAATCAATATGAAAATTAAAAGAATATCAGGATTAGTTCCATTCACAGATCGAGAAATCGATATTAACCTCAATGGTAAAAACTTAATCTTGGTTGGCTCTAACGGTAGTGGTAAAACAAAGACTTTAGATTTGATCAATCAATTCATTCATAAAAATCAATCTAGCCAGTTACAGATTGCTAATTATTATAAAATAATTAAAGAAGTAGAAACTCAATTAGCTAAGAGTCCTAAAGAAGCTATCGAAAATAAAAGTCTAGTTTCCCAAATAAATCAGTTAAATAAAAACATAAAAAAACACGTTGATTCAATTAATAGAAGCTCTCAAAATGAGCAAGTCAAAGATGGAAATATTATAACAAAGGTAAAATTAGAGTTCGAAGATGAACCTAATACGAATGGTTATATTAATATGTTCTTTAATGCCAATCGTCAATCTTCAATTCCAAGTGTTGATTCAGTAACATCAATGGATAAAGTAGTTAATGAAATTAAACAACAGGCTCGTTCTACAGGGGCTATGACTAATGCAGGGGGAAGTTTAGAAAAATATCTTGTTAATTGGGAAGTAAAATCAGCATTGGAAGAAAAATTCCGAGATAAACCAGAATTAAGTATAGAAACCTGGAAACAGGAATTAACTAATAACTTAAAAATACTATTGGATGATCAATCAACAGAGTTACATTTTAACTACCAATCTTTAAGTTATAAAATAATTCAAGATCATAAAATGCCGTTTACTTTTAAAGACCTTTCGTCTGGTTATTCCTCCATATTAAAAGTTTTTTTAGAACTTTTGATGCAAATTGAAGTTTCTGAATTTAATCCCAAAATAATTAGTGGCTTTGTTATTATAGATGAAATTGATGCGCATCTTCACGCATCTTTACAACGTAAAGTGTTGCCGTTTTTTACATCAATGTTTCCTAATATTCAATTTATAGTATCGACTCACTCACCATTTGTTATTAATTCCGATGAAGATACAATTGTTTATGATCTTAGTCGTTCTCAATTTGTCGATGGAGATCTATCGTTTTATGGGTTAGATACAATCGTAGAAGGAATTTTAGATGTTCCTTCTACATCTCTTAAACTTGAAAAATCGGTATCAGAATTGACAAAATATGAAAATGCATTTACCAAAAAATATACTACTTTGATAAACGATTTTAAAAAGAACGAAGTGTTTTTAGACGATGAAACAAAAGGTTATTTTCAGACCGCATTATACAACCTTAACCAATTACCTAAGAAAAATGAAGGAGCTTAAGTGTTTAATGTAACAAGAACTGTTCCCGCTCCAGCATCATTAGCTAATGGTAGGTCATACCGTGAAAACGACGTAATGGCTGAGCTTGGTAGAATTTTCCATAATAAGTGTTATATTTGTGAAATAAAAGAACCCACAAGTACCAACGTAGAACATTTTGACTCTAACGGTGAACGCTTTGATTGGAATAATTTGTTTTTTGCATGCCAGCGCTGTAATTCAATATTTAAAAGGGTTGGTTATAACGATTTGTTAGACTGTACTGAACCCAGTATTGATGTAGTTAGAGCTGTAAAGCATAAACCTCCTTTTTCACCTAATTCAGAAGTATTGATTGAAGCCCAAATACAAAATGCGAATAGTACTGCTGATTTAATCAGGAGAACATTTAACGAAGATGACACAGGTAATAAATTTTTAACGAAAAAATTTGTTAGAAAAAAGGTTTTTCAAATTTATGCCGAATTCATGTTTTATATAAATAAATATATTGATGAAAAAACTCCTCAGCCGATGAAAGATGAAGCCAAAATATATATAGAACATTACTTAAGATGTGAACAAGAATATTCTGCGTTTAATCGTTGGATAATATTGGATGACCCACAATTAATGGATGAGTTTGGTCACTTAATTATATAAAAATACATAATCTAAATATATCTCATTAATTAATTTCAACTCTTTTATTACATCCGCTTTAGATGAAGAGTTGACATTAGAGGTTGCTTGAAGTTTTTTTTCTAATGTCCGCTTAGCGCACTAAGGGAACATTGGTACTAGTAACTATTAGTACCATAAAATAAATCGCTTGGGGTATTCAGTTTACCCACAAAAATATTGTGAATAACTTGTGTTTAATAAACCTTACTTACATTCATAAACAAAGAGAACTATAATAACTGTATGTATGTACAGTTAAGTGTGTTTGTTATGAAAATTATCCCCATATTGGCTAGTTGTGGTATTACTGGCTTTGAGTCTCCCGCCGCTGAATATAAGGAGCTAGGCTTATCCCTCGACCAATTATTGATAGCTAACCCTAACGCAACTTTCATCGGCCAAGCCTCTGGTGATTCAATGCAAGGGGTTGGTATTTTTGATGGTGATTTATTAATAGTGGATAGGGCCGAACCCATTACCAATGGCTGTATTGTAATTGCATGCTATAACGGTGATTTTATTTGCAAGGCTTTAGATAGGGTTAAACAAGAGTTAGTTTCTGCCAATGATAAGAACGCCCCTATCAAGATTACTGCAGAAGATAATATTCAACTTGAAGGCGTAGTTACTCGCAGTATTAGAATGCATAAAGCCAGTACATTAATTTAGTACACTGGGATATTATCGTTAATTACCGTTAGGTATTAACCAGCTAGATAAATAAATCGCTCCTGCCGCGATTATTATCCAAAAAATAGCCCAAAAATATGCTCCGTGATTAATTAAATCTGATACTTCAAAGTATGCGATCGTTACGATTATAACTATTACAATAAATTTCATTGGGAAATCTTATTCGATAAAAAATCTATTATATCAGCCGCTAAATATTCACTTGATCGGATTATGGCTTTTTTAGTACAGAATACGATGGTTTCGGGTTTAATTAAGCTGTCATTAACCCTGCATCCCACCAATCTGCCTCGGCTTCACCGTCTGCAATTTCTCTGGCATAAACCCAATCACTGCCAATTGGCATCGCTCTACCCTCGTTATTTGCTTTAACGAATGCTGTAGCTACCATTTCACGTGATTTACTCCAATCTTGCTCAAATGGGCTATTTCTACCCTCAGTACGCGCAAAAATATGAGCCCAATGGTCAATTTCATTGCGTTTTTGTAGTTCAACCTGATTATCAATTTCTAAAATGGATAGTTTTTGATCCTTAATAGATAAAATTCGATCATCAACACTAATCCTTTTACCTTTTTTCAGCTCATTAACCTGGTGATCACCTAAACCTAAACTAAATAGCTTTCTCGCCTCTCTAGCCGCTGCACCCAAAGGCGTACAGTTATTTCCACTAGTCCAAGATAGGTCGGATTCTCCGACAAAGCCCAACTCCTGAGCATTCTTAGCGGCTGTACCTTTTAACTGTTTTATCCACAGGGTAACGCGTGTTAATAAACTTACCGTTTCTTCACTATCAGTAACGCCTTTAACTTTGCGTGTTAACTCGCCATATTTATTGCCAAAGGGTATTTGTTCATAAGCGGTTTTGAAATTGGCATTACGGCCAACACACATGCCGCCCATCAGTTTTACAAAGTCTTTCCAACTGCCACGGTCTGCGGCCTCGCGGATTTCTTCTAATTCGGCATGGTCTACTTTGTCGCGTTGTCTTCTTAATTCACGGTAAACGGTAACGCTAGGTGAGCCTTGAAATTGAAACTGACGAATACCCCAAGTGCTAGCCCAACATAAAACAGGATTAACTTTGATTTTTTCGCCCGTCTCTTCATCTTCAAGATCGGTAATTTGATAAGCATCTAAGTTTTTAGATATATATTTGGCAATATAGCCGGTAGCGCTGCCCTTGCTTGGGTCAATACGTTCAACAAGAACACGTGGTGAGAAGGTCCGAAAATCTTTACTTGGTTCTTTGGCCTTAATGCCCTGGCTTTTTTTGTGGCCCCAGTCTCGTCTTTTTAATTTGTAAGCCTTAAAAAGTGATTTTCTGTTGTCATACCTTTTTATTAATTCTTCTCGGTCTTCAGAAATAAAGTGTTTACGAATAATAGCGGTAACAGTTTGCTCTTTCTTCTTTGGCACAAATAGCATCATGTGCCAATGTGGGCAACCATCTGCATGTGCTTCAGCAACGCGCATACCAAAATACATTACGCCTAATCGACTTAATTTTGCTCGAGCACGTGCCCAAGTTTCTACCATATATTTTTGTGATTCTTTTGGTGTAGCTCCGTTCCAGTTTGCTGCACCAGGGTGATATTTTGACGGGCAAGTTAGTGTATAAAAAACGCCAACAAAACCTAGTTCTGTGGCTATTTCTTCACTTTCGCGTAAGCGCAACATGGTTTCACAACGTCTTATGGCAGGGTTGGCAATACCCGCTTTAACAGCTTCGAGTAAATCAATGACTACGCCGTCTTCATTTTCTATTTCTAACTTGCTCAGGTAATCAAGACCTGATCGCTGGTCTTCTGCAAACTCTCGTTGGGCTTTCTTCGATGTGTATGGGTTAACATTTTTATGTTTTACTTTTTTCCCCTTACCCACATAAAAGGTCGCTTTGCCAACACTACCCATAGCAAGTTCAATATGCTCAAGGAATTGCTTTCTCACCGTTTTAAGTTTTTTCTTCCACCAGTCTTCGCACAGTATTTTTAGTAGCGAAATTTCAAGCGCTTCAACGGGCTGCTGGTCCCTAACATGCCAATACTTTGGGCTAACATTCATGGTCAAACAGAATTCACCTAATTTTTCATAAGTGTGGATAATGCTTTCTTCAAGGCTAAGTGCTGATGTTTCTTGGGCTAATTCAGAGAAATGTTTACTGCATTCAAGGGCTATTTTTATCGCATGTTCTTGGGTACGCTCTTTGCTTTCAATTATGTGCCAAGGTAATGGCATGCTGTTGCATAAAGTAAATAAACGAGCAAAACGGTTTCGCCCTTTTTCAATAGTGCGTCTTAACCATTTGTTGGCATTAACTGTGTTACTGCCGCCTTTGCGGTTGTACATGGTAAAGTATTCACGCGCCACACGGGTTTGCAGCGGTATAGGCATTCGACTCAAACCCAGCGCTAAAAAATTGAAGTTACGAGTGTCTTCAATGCTACTCACCACAGAGGCAGCAGTGCCCGACAAGTTTAACGTGGCTAAATTTAAGCGGTGGTCTTTGCTCATGCCGCGTTAGCACCAACATTAACATTGCATTTAGTGCATGGTAGTCGGCCAATGCTTTTCAATGTATAACCTTGGTCCCAGCATTCTTTGCAATTTACTGGAGTTAACGTCCACTTTTCTTTATCAAATTTAAGAGGTGTCTCTTTAGCACATTCATAATCATAAGTTAGCTTGCTTAGTTTTTTATGCAGTTCTGATTCACAGCCCCAGCCATGTATAGCGAGGATATTTAAAGTATTCAATAATCTAGTGTTGTTATCGAGTATTAACTCAGGAATAACATCAATAATATCTTGCTGAGTAAGAGCCATTACTCTTCCCCTAATGTAATTTCGCTAATGTCTTCACCTCGTTGCATTAAATCAATGGTGCTTTCAATTTGGTCTGCAATTTGTTTACTCGTTTCTTTGGTTAGTATTCTGACTAATGGCAACAAAGTAGTTAATTGCTCTTCGCAGTAAACAAAAAAGTGCATGGTTGAACGCTTGTTAAACATGAAAATCGCATGATTTACAGTTTCTAAAATGTGTTCAACTATGCTGTCTTCTACGCTAGTTTCTACTGGTTTTACTGAATTTTGGGTGCATTTGTTCATGGCTAGTTCCTTAGCTTTAATTTTTTAGGGGAGGTTTTGGTGTTATCTGAAAGTGTTCAGTAGTTTTCCTGCATCAGGTAGTTCGTGGTAAAGAACAACCTCAAGGTGCCTATCTGTACCAACATCTTTCCAACCCTCAAATCCTAGCGGGTTGAAAAAGGCGGTGTAGAAACAATAATCTTCCGTTAGAACGAAGTATTCAACGTCGTCTTCTGCTGTTACCTCTTCAGGGTTTAACCAGTTGCTAAAAGTGTTGTTATCGAGACTCATGATAAAGCGCCTTTAGTTGAAACGTCTGTCATGGCACCAGCAATAAACTTCGCAGGGCTAATCGCGTTAACTTTGTTAAACGCTTTGTAGATGTTGTCTAACATTAATACCGACTTTTGAAGCCTTAACTTTTGTTCATCTGAAAAATCATCAAATGCCTTAGTTGTATCACTACGAGAAAATCCCGATGCATAACAAAGTACGGCTCGCTGCTGAGTGTTCAACACGCTGTCGTAAATAAAATGTGGTGTATAACGTTTATTACCAAACAACAATTTAATGGTGACTAAACCTTTTGGTAAGGCATCTGTACCTAAATCAACAGAAGTTAAAGATGGTTTTTTATTCTGTACTTGCTCGGCTGTTGTTTGGTTTTTCTGATCAATGGCTAACATGATAATTCCTTAAACAGTAGTTTGAACGTTAAGCGGCATTTGCTTGGGCAATCGCAGACTGGTTATCAATGCGCTGTTGTTTAACTTTTTCACCGTATAACAAACCAAAGCCTCTAAAACCAACACGTTTATATTCTTCAATATCACTTTTAAGCCAACCTACACGGCCTTCAGTAATTTGATGCTGCAAAGGGAATTGATTTCTTTCCATAGCACGATAAATAGTAGCGCGGCCCATACCGCAGTATTCTGCAACTTCTTTTGCATTCAAAAAACGGTCTTCTAAGGTAATCACTTCACCTTTAATATTTGTTTGCTCAACTAAACTAGACATAAATATTCCTTTAATTATCAATGTGCGAACTGTTAAAAGTTCCTTTGCTTGTCCTTGCTGTGCTAATATTTCTTATAGTGGTAACAAATCAACATACAAGAACGCAATGACGAACCAAGAACTTCGAGACAAGTTCGACTTAGCGAACTAAACGGATAATAGATCGGAATCCCGAACCATGCAAGTAACTTTTGGCGAAAAATTTAAACTAATTCGTAATTCATTGAATTTAAATCAACTTGATTTTGCCAATTTAGTTGATATTAGTATTAGCTCATATAAAAAGTATGAAGCGGAAATTCAAGGTGTTGGCACACCTGCATTACAGAAAATAGCCAGCCACCCACAATGTTTAAAATATGCTTTATGGCTTTTAACTGGTGAAACCAATATTGCTGCAGGTCAAATTGCACCAGGTGATCCCTCACCTGATGAGTTAACTCAACAAGTACGGTTAGCTAAAGAAGAATATGAAACGAAATTTAAAAACCAAGTAGAAGAAACCGTATTTCTACTTTGTTCAATGGAATGGTTTAAAATGGCACCTGATGTAAAAATCAGTGATGTAGGTATGATTATGTTAAACAAACTACAGCCTATTATTGACCAGCGTGAAAGTACTAACAAAAATACTAGTGCTCAAAAAATGGCTTAACAAAGTGTTAAATTGCTTAAATTAGCAACGATAAAATAGTTAAATAAGGATTTAATGATGAGTGATTTAGAGTTTTACTCAAACAAAAACCCATTAGAATATGTTGCTTTTTTTAATAAGAGAACGAAGAAAAGTCTTTGCCCTATTTGCAATGTGGGTAAATTTGTATTACTCCACAATGATGAAGATAAGCTGGCTATTATCAAAAGTGCTGCTTTTACTGCAGGTGATGAAGAAGGTGATGATTCGGTAACCAATCTTTGGTCATACATTATTGTTTGTAAACATTGTTGTACTCAACAATTAATTAATGCTAAAAGCTTCGTGCAAAAATATGAAGATGAGATGGCAGGTAACGAAGGGGCTGAAGAATAATGACAACTAAAAAAAACATATATTCTTTATCTGAGTATTCTTCACAAGAACCTAAAGTTGAACTAGACTCAAGACCATTAGCTTACTATGATGGCGGCGGTGGAGGTAGTGACGTGGTAGCAAGAATAGTAAAACTAGAAGCTGATGTTGAATACATCAAACGCGACATTAGCGAAATAAAGACAGATATTAAAGACTTTAAATCTTCAGTGAATAATGAATTCAAAGCGGTTAATCAAAAGCTAGATAATATACCTATTGCGTTAGCTCAGTTTGAAACACGCCTGGAGAAACGATTTACAAATATTATCCAATGGTTTATCGGCACAGCTATCGCTATCGGTGGTATATCATTCGCTGTTGCACGCTTTTTTACTTCATAAAGTATTAAGTTTCAAATACAAAAAAGCCGCCATGTTAATAACATGGCGGCTTTTTTGTTCGTTCAGTATTTTGCTATCTCGCTTCCTCCTAAAAATGAGATAGAAAATTAATTTTCATAAATAATTGTTTCAAAACCCATAAAAGTGTCATGTTTTTTTACTAAAAATATTAAAAACCTTCAACAACCTGATAAACTGTTGTTTCTTATGTAAAAAACTTTATGGTCTGTTTTTTGCTCTAAGCTATGATAGAGCAATAACACTAAATATACAGTTTACTTAGTTCATTCAAATACAAGGATATAAAATGAAATTTCGAAAAATAATCTCATTATTAATATGGATACCTCTACTAATGTCACCACTAGCAAATTCCGGCATAATTTTAGATACAGACAGTGATAGTTTTATTGATGTATCAACAAATTTGGAATGGATGGATTTTGGCATCAATAATGGTCAAAGTTACAACTATGTGTCATCACAAATAGTTAATGGTGGAGAGTATGATGGATGGTCCCTAGCTACCGAAAAGCAAGTTTATACTTTATGGACAAACGCTTACTTAGGATTAGGTGCAGACACTGAACTAGTTTATAAGATCAATAATGGAGAAGATTATATTGAAGTATTTGATGAAATCCGTACGGATGGTAGTGTTTTAAAAGATATTGCAGAAAGCATGGGGGTTAATCAGATAGGCTGGAATACCAATGGCTTCGATCATAGATATAGCTTTGGGATGTTTGATAGAGCAGGATTTTTAGGATCAGCACAGTTAGGTACGTCTACAGGTAGCAGTTGTAGAGGAGCAGACTTATGTGAAGGAGTTTTATACATGGTTTTTGCAGACCCGTTGGGGCACATAGATGAAAGTTGGAAAGAATTAAAACGCTTAGGCTATTCTACAATGTTAGTTCGAAGCCAAAATACTGATATCCCCGAACCATCTATGCTTACTATTTTTTTCATGAGTTTGCTTGGGTTAGCTCTTAGCCAAAAACCATATAAATCATAAAAAACCTCTTAATTGGATGCTCGTAGATTTTATTAATATAAAACAATATCAGTGAGTTATAAGGTTCTAATGATGCAAGCGTTCAAGCTATCTCACTTTATGCTCACATCCACCTTGGAATGATTATATTTATGTCCGTTATATGCTCGAAAAATTGGCTTATGCTATTTAGACAAAGCTTATTCAGCTTTGCGCACCAAGTTGCCAATATCGTTTCATGACAAAATACTACCAAAATTTACCCACGTCCTTGTTTATTCTCAGTTGTTGACTAAGGTTAATTAGTAGCTAATAACTTTCAAGGATTGAATAAAATGAATCTACAACTCCCACCACCAGTACTAGTAATAGCATGGCTTAATGTATTGCACAGCAAAAATATGCCTAATGAGATTGTTATCGAACGTTCACATCTACTTTGTTATTATTTTGGTTCTATCGATTTAGCCTACGAGTACGTTGAGCAGAATCAGTTGAACCACCAAAAAGTGTCTTAGACAGGAATTACACGAGTTTAGTATTTTGTCATGACTTAGTTTGCCACTTTGCAAACATTAGAGCTAAAACTGAATTCTGTTTAGTTTTTGTATCGATAACGTCGTGCTAAACGGTGAAGGATGAAAGGAATCCAACAGTTATTTGTCCTTTTTATTGCTAGTATAATTACTTGACACCCTAGCTATAGGTAAAAGAATAGCAGCCCAAAGCCATTGCCAATTTCTATCTATAAACAAACGAACCTGCTGAAAAGGTGTAAGGGAGACAATAATAGTCTGCCTAATGGTTTTAACTGAGTAATTAGTTTCTTGCCCATCTAATTGTACAATAGCTGACAATGACAAATTGATATTATGCTCACCTTGTGTTTTTGGAGTGACTTCCCACTTCCACACTGTTTTTGAACTACTAACAGCCTGAATATTGGGTGTTATGTTGGTAATTTGGAAATTATGCCCCGAAAGCCTTGCTTGCATGATATTGCCAATTTTAACAACACCTTCAGACCTTGAATATTGTTTTACTTCTTCATGTATTAACTTCTTTAGTTTCTCTTGAATTTCGAAAAGATTCAAATGTAGCTCAACTTGTTTAGTTTCAGTAAGATTTAAATTATTTGGTGTAATAAATACTATTTTCCGACTGACCATTTTATCTGCTAATAAGTCAATTGCAGATCTCCAGGGAGAGATTGTAATACCTTCATCTGTAGCAATCAGACGAAATCTGCCATCGTTAATCATAGGTACTAATATTGATTTGTAGATCTGTACAGCTAAAACGCCAATTGTAATAATGTATAAAAATTCAGAGAAAATATATTTAAATTTTTTCATTAGTTACCTTACCATTGACAGTTTATTTAAGTGAATTTTCAGGGTATACACATTGTAAGTTTCGATTAAATAAACGACCATTTGGCGCTCCTAAGCTGACATTAAGCTTTTCATACATTTACGTCACTAAACGCACGAAAAATACATCTATACCCAATCATTTTATGGTGTTTTTGTACTTTTCATTTCAACTTTTTATTCAGGTGTATTTCTATATTCATCTAATTGCTTGACCAAATGATCGTTAATGATTATCAGCTTTTTCCTTTGTTCTTGTATCGCATTATGATCACCGTCTCTGATGTCAAACAAAACAGCCGTCATACTTAACACGGTATAACTACATCTAATAGAGTCTTCACGGTGAGAACTATTGATGTTACCCGTGCTTTTCATTAATTCATCAAAGTAATTGCACGTTGGTTCCATCCCTATTGCTAGGTTTTCCTTTATCCGCGAGAAAACTTCATAGCTTGAATAAGGTGGCACATACTTATAATTTATTAGTTGCTGGGTTAGGTCTTGTAACTTGCCTATTTCATCAATGTAAACGCGAGGTTTTGAATCTACAATCTTAACTGTTACTTGGGATGTTTTTTTAGCTGGTTCTTTTACATCAGTGCAGCCTTGAAACAGGCCAATAATTGGCAAGATTAGAACAATTCCAAAAATTCCATTTGATACTTTCATATTACTTCCTTTTATTTATGAAACAAAAAACCGACAACTTTTATGTGTCAGTTTGATTTCCTTGTTATGTGCACTTATCTTTTTTACTGTCAGTTGTTGAACGGCCTACTGCCCCGAAGATAACATCTAGAATACCATTAGCTACATCCACATTATCAGACTTGAGCGACTCACCTTTATTCTGATTTCTTTCGCGTCGTTCACTCTCGTTTTCATATGTACCTACAACGAAGTCACAAGTAATATTCTTACCACTGGTTGTGGAACACCCTGAAAGAATAATGCTGAACAATAATATTATTGTTTTGGAAGGCTTCATCAAAGCAGCTCCTTGTGCACATAGATGCCAAAATAATGGGTTTAATTGTTTTAGTAACGAAATTTTTTACGTCCTGTTAATTCACTTGTATGGTATACGTATTCTCAAATCTCTTTTAAGTTTTTTGACAGTTAACTCAGTCAATTCATCTTGTAACGGCTGAATTTTAGTATGCCAATGATGAAACCCAAAATACATTAATAAAACTGAAAACCCTGCTAAAAAACCTATAAGATAAAGGAAGAAATTTTTATCAGAAAGCGCTATTTCCTGTTGTCTTTTAAAGATAACCAATTCAGCTTCTTGAACTGGAGAACGTTTTTCTGTTGATTCTAAAGCCTCAACAGATACCACTGTTTTGAAAACTAACTCATTCGTTGTTTTATTAAGATAGATAACTGAAGAAAAACTGAAAATAAAAAGGATTAACCCAAATAAGGCATAAAACTTATAAATATTATCAGTGGGTAAAGGGACTCGATTCTGCACACTACATCCTTGTATATCTAACACCCAAGTAATGGGCTTAAATTGTTTGCTAAAATGTTAGAGGAACGAAAACAGACAACTGTTTTTTGTCCTTTTGAATTATTACTTTACGCTCACTAATATTGGTTTAACTTTTTCATGATTAACGGGCTCTGAATTGCCTATTTCAACAGGTGAATTTTTTAGTCGTTGGTAATACAGCTTCACTTTAGCCTGGTTGGTTTCCATATCAGGATATCTATCCGTTGGTGGCCTTGACAATATTTCGCCCATATCCATAACAACATGATGAGCATAAACATTATTTTCATTTTCTTGAGGCTTTTTAAGTAAGTCAATATTACTGATCGCTTTCTCAAGTTTGCCAATGTTGGCTAACAAAGCAAGCGCAACGATAAACAAGTAATATGCAAAGTCCATTTCTTTTTATTTCCTACTGCGTAACGGATTTTTTCAACGTAAAGTTTTTAGCCGTAAACCAAAAAAGGCTCGCGGCTACCGATAACTCAACCAAGTGAATAATCGGTGTGTATAAGGTCCACAACAACCAAGGAGCACGATTGCCATTAACTATAATATCAAAATGCATACTCAAGTAATAAACGGTATTAGCTAATAATAACCACATACAGATTTTAGTTATCTTTTCAATTTTCACCCGTAAAACCAAGTGCAATAAAACAACTGAAATAATACTAAAAGCGTCATATCTAACCCATCGTAAATAAAAATCACTATCTGGTTGTGTTGGTGCACTTAGAACATTAACAAGTGCATTGTTTGCTAAAACAAAGTTTACAAATAAAACCGTAGAAATAATAAAAACTGACGGAATTTCTCGCCAATTTTTAGCCGAGAATAGAAATACAACCGCAAAAATCATCATAGAAATTACACTAATCGTGGTAGCTACAATAGGTTGTGAGAGTATATCTATAAACATTTACAAGCCTTTCTTAAACATCTGGTGGAACGTAAACGCCACCACCATGGAACGAACTAACCTGTTCGTTTGCTAGCGTTTTTGTTGCTTCAGCGCTTATGTTCACAGAGTCGGTTGTTGCTTTTTTCTCTGATTTCAAAGAAACGTCTGCTTTATTTGCTGTAACGGTTTCATCTACCTTTGTTGTAGAAATTTTTTGTTGTGAACTTGTCAGTTGAGTATTGCTTACACTGGATAATTCCATGTTAACTACATCCTTAGTTTGATTATATTGTTAAAAAAATACAGCTGATAATTTACAGGCTTTAACCGTAAGCTTCAATATTTAACTGTATTAATAACCAGTATACTTATCTAAATTTTCAGTAATACAATTGTAATGGTTTGTTAACAACAATTACATTACGCACCATTACAAACTGTGGTGTATTAACAGTTATTCATACTGAGTCTTTGTATCGGCCTTATGTTTATTGTTGATTACTCTATTCATTAGAAACTCGGTCCACGTATCGATTGCTTCACGTTTTTCAGTTAGATAGTTGTATCTGTCGTAGTGAATGGTTGAAACGTCTGATTTATCATGCTGTTGTAAAATGTCGCGCCATTGTTTACTAATTCCCGCCTCACCCATGAGTGTTTTACACGTTCGTCTAAAGTCACGCGGGGCAAAAATAGGCATTTTATGTTTTTTACACCAGCGTTGAAGTGACATTCTTAAGGTTGATAAACTGGCATGCTGCTCACTAAAGTCTCTATGGGACCACAAGTGCCCTGCTTTGTTTCGCATTAATGCTAACTCTATTATTAATGTTTTTGCTAGTGGTGATATCGGGACCAGGTGATCACCACGTTTACGAATTTTTATGCGTTCTTTGGGGATGGTAAAAATATTGCTGTCTAAATCAAACTCGCTTAGTTTGCTGTAATAGAGTTCACAAACACGTTGCCCCCCGAATGCTAGCGCTGCTTTAAAATAGAGTTGTGCCATTTTTGGTAAATCGTCTGCGTGCCAAACTTTGGAGAGTTCGTCAGTTGTTAACCAACGTTCACCTACACTTTTAGGGATTTCAAAGGTAATATCACGAATAGGGTTATTCGTTAGGCCATAACGATTTTCTTTTTTAAATTGTTCAGGTGAATTATCAAAATCTATGGCAAATTTGCACATCGACATTAAATCACTACGCACTACCCCTGCTTGTTGTTTAGCGCCTCGGTTATAAACACGGTAAATTAATTCACGAGCAAAGTCAGTGGTAAAGTCTTGCGGTTGCATGTCTTCAGTTATAAACGGAATGATATTACTTTTAAAAGAGTTGTGGGTACGCTTTATTGTTGTTGCTGCCCAATTCTTTTTTATGAAAATGATAAAGTCATCAATCAATTTAAGTAAAGAACGCTGGGCCTCGGCTTGTTTCTTTTCGACTTTAATTTGAACTTTATCAGCAGCAGGGTTTCCGCCCCGTTGTACTAATTCAGATAGCGCTAAGAACTTCTTTCTAGCATCAGCTAACGAAAGTGCCCCATAAGAACCAATCTCTATTCGTCTGCGGCCATTGAGAAAATATTGAAATTGAAACTTTTTAGTACCCGTTGGATACACTTTTAATTGTAAGCGGCCAATGCCTCGCGCATCACTTTCAGCAGTGACAACATAGGGCTTTTCTTTAGGCTTAAGTGCCTTAATACTTTTGTCTGTAAAATGCATAGTGTCAGTAACCGTGTCAGTTAACCCCGAAACAAGGGTGACTAGGTGAGACAGTATAAACAATTAACATTGTTAGACAACCGTAATTACTGTGGCGTAGAGTATTACTCGGTATTGATTGAAAAGGGTAAAGGAATCATCGCTAACAATTCACACATTTTTTAACCTCTTAAAACCACCAAACACATAAAAGTAGAATGTGCTTGGCTAAACCAGTAATTTATTCTATAAATAGAGTATATCATTGACTAAAAATTATTTTAAATTCAAATACTTTTTCTCTTATTTCTCTTCACATAAAAAATATACTAAAAGGAAATCCTTGTGGATATTATTATTTGGTTATTTATCGCATTATCCTTAACTTGGTTTATGAGCTATACAAGAGCCTCATTATCAAGTTATACCCTATGTTTTGCTGCACTGATGGCAATAGGGTCAATATTTAACATCATTGGCATAGTCTCTTGGTTGCTGTTTGCTGTCATCGCCTTACCCATAAATATAGACAATATTCGTCAGCAGTTTATTAGTATGCCCTTATTGGCTATTTTTAAAAAGATAATGCCGCAGATGTCTTCAACGGAGCAAGAAGCTATCGATGCGGGTACCACGTGGTTCGATGCTGATTTATTTCGTGGAGACCCTGACTGGAAAAAACTTCACAACTATCCACGTCCAAGACTAAGCTCTCAAGAGAAAGCATTCTTAGATGGCCCTGTAGAACAAGTTTGTGCCATGGTCAATGATTGGCATATTACCCATGAAATCGCTGACCTTCCACCAGAAATATGGCAGTTTTTAAAAGAAAATAAATTTTTTGCTATGATCATCAAAAAGCAATACGGTGGCTTAGAGTTTTCAGCTTATGCCCAATCTCGTGTGTTACAAAAACTCACCGGCGTAAGCTCTGTTTTAGCGAGTACCGTCGGTGTACCAAATTCTCTAGGACCAGGTGAGCTTCTACAAGAATACGGCACTAAAGAACAACAGGACTATTATTTACCACGTTTGGTTAACGGTGAAGAAATTCCATGCTTTGCCCTTACAAGCCCTGAGGCTGGCTCTGATGCTGGATCAATTCCAGATTTCGGTATTATTTGTCATGGACAATTTAATGGTGAAGATGTTTTAGGAATGAAACTGACTTGGGATAAGCGTTACATTACCCTTGCCCCAATTGCGACCGTGTTAGGATTGGCCTTTAAATTACAAGACCCTGATAATCTTTTATCTGAACAAGAAGACTTAGGCATAACTTGTGCGCTTATTCCAACAGATTTAGCTGGCATTACCATTGGCCGCAGACATTTCCCACTCAATGTTCCTTTTCAAAATGGTCCCACACAAGGCAATGAAGTTTTCGTCCCATTAGATTTTATTATCGGCGGTCCAGACATGGCGGGACAAGGTTGGCGTATGTTAGTGGAATGTTTATCTGTTGGACGCGCGATTACATTACCTTCTAATAGTACCGGTGGTATTAAAACTGCTGCATTAGCAACAGGCGCATATAGCCGTATAAGACGTCAATTTAAAATGCCAATAGGTAAAATGGAAGGTATTGAAGAGCCACTTGCTCGTATTGGCGCTAACGCCTATTTAATGGATGCAGTCACAACCATGTCAACAGGTGCAATCGACTTAGGCGAAAAACCCTCTGTTATTTCTGCCATAGCGAAATACCACCTTACTGAAAAAATGCGTTCTTCAATTATTGATGCCATGGATATTCATGGTGGTAAAGGTATTTGTATGGGGCCGAATAATTACCTGGCACGTGGGTATCAAGGCGCACCTATTGCCGTCACAGTTGAAGGCGCCAATATTCTTACTCGCAGTATGATTATTTACGGTCAGGGTGCCATTCGTTGCCATCCATACGTATTAGCAGAATTAGAAGCCGCAAATAATAGTGATAATGAACAAGCTCTCAATGATTTTGACCATGCCCTTTTTGGTCATATAGGTTTTAGCATCAGTAATATTAGTCGCAGTTTATGGTGCTCTTTTACTGGTTCACGTTTCTTAAGTAGTCCATATGATGATGAGACTCGCCGCTATTACCAGTTACTTACACGCTTTAGCGCCAATTTAGCCATGCTTTCAGATATATCTATGTTATCGCTTGGGGCAGATTTAAAACGTAAAGAACGTATATCAGCAAGGCTTGGCGATGTATTAAGTCAGCTCTATTTAGCTGCTGCCACATTGAAACGCTATAATGATGAAGGAAGAAATACGGCTGATTTGCCTTTAGTACAGTGGGCTGTTGAGGATTGTCTATATAATATCCAACATGCTATTGATGAGTTGATAAGTAACTTTCCTAACAGAATTATAGCAAAAACTTTACGGGTTATAATATTCCCATTAGGAACCTGGTTAAATAAGCCCAATGATGAAATAGCCCATAAAGTTGCGCAGTTATTACAAACCCCTTCTTCAGCTCGTACTCGCTTAGGGCAAGGGCAATATTTAACTCGTGATGGCAGTAATATTTTTGGAAGGTTAGAACAAGTACTAGAAGACATTATTAATTGTGAGCCTATTTATGAAAGAGTATGCCGCGAATTAAATAAAAAACTACCCTTTTATCAACTCGATAAAGTAGCAGAGCTCGGGCTTACTCATAATATCATTTCAAAAGTAGAGGCTGAATTGTTATCAACTGCAGAGATTGGTCGCCAGTGGGTCATTGCTGTTGATGATTTTGACAGTAAAGCTATGACAGCTGCCCACAACCCCGAATAGCAATAAAGCCATAAGGGCATCACTTGCAGGCATTTGAATGACATGTTTAGTTTTAATACCCATTGATTTAATGAGTATTAAAGCTAAATAAAAAGTAAAAAAATTTATTTTCATTATTATCACAAGATAAAAAATGTTAAATTAAAGTTAATAGAATGATAATAAGAAGAGTTAATGATGCCTGTAGAAGATATAACCCCACCCAAACTGGCTGAACAGCAAAACCAATTGCCTGTAAAAAAACGGTCGAAAGGTGAAATTACCCGTGAGAAAATTCTTATTGCGGCCATAGAGATTTTAGCACTCAATGGCATTAAAGGTACTACACATCGTGCTATCGCTAGCCATGCTGATTTACAACTTTCCTTAACAACTTATTATTTTAAAGATATTCAAGAACTTATTCATCAAGCCTTCAAGTTAAATTCCAACCGTATTTTATCCCAGGCAGGCACGATTTTAGAAACAACTATTTTCGCTATTACTAAAATTGAAAAAAAAGAACTTAGAAAAACAACAGTAAAAGAAGAATTGTGTCAACAATTGAGTGAGCTAACCACTGAACATTTAATTGATAAGATTAAGCATCAAGCAATATCATTGGCGGTAGAGCAGTTGATGCTTACAGAAATTCAAGTAACACCAGAGCTCAGGACACTTATTCAAGAACACGAATTAGCACAACTCATACCTTATGAAAAACTATGTCAATTCTTTAATAAACATACCCCTGAACTTGACGCTAAAATAATGTACACCGTTTTTTCACAACTCCAATATGGCCAACTTACCAAGCAAGTAAGCATAGATAGTAAATTAATAGAACAAACAACACACAGAATTTTTACTTGGGTAATGTCGCTAAAATAAATATCAATGCAGTTAACCTGTTCACTAGGTAATATACGACCATGATTTTTTAATCATAATTAACCCTAGTTTTAAAAACAAAAATGCACGGTATTAACCGTGCATTTTTAAGCTAATTTAAAGGCTTTATTTAACGTTAAATAAACGACATTAGCTCTTGGTCTAGTTGCATTAAGCTCTTTGGATCAGCCATCATAGTTTTTGCTAAAGACTTTGTTCTAGGGAACATGCGTTCGAAATAGAACTCAGCAGTTTTAATCTTAGCACGATAGAAATCACGGTTTTCGACATCTCCAGCTAATTTTTCATAAGCGGATTGTGCCATTTGAGCCCAGAAGTATCCCATCACTACATAACCAGAATACATTAAGAAATCTACCGAAGCTGAGCCGACAACGTCTCTATCCGACTTAGCTTTAAGCCCAAGACGCACAGAGTATTGTTGCCAATTAGCAATAGATTTACTTAGTGGCCAAATAAAACGATTCATTTGACGTTTATGTGGATTACTTGAAATCAAGCTGTTGTCTTTACAAAAGCCAAGTACTTCTTTAGAAAAATCATTTAATGATTTACCACGTGTCATTAGTATCTTTCGACCTAATAAATCGAGTGCTTGTATTCCAGTAGTCCCTTCATAAAGAGTAGAGATTCTGACGTCTCGAACTATTTGCTCCATGCCCCACTCTTTTATATAACCATGACCACCAAAGATTTGTAGACCATGATTAGCACTTTCAGAACCAAGTTCAGTTAGAAAAGCTTTCAAAATAGGTGTTATAAAGCCTAAACGATCATCTGCAGCTTCGCGTTCTTTTTCTGTTTTAGCCATTGATATATCATCAACGATTTTGGCAGTGTAATAAATCATTGCTCTACCGCCTTCAGAAATTGCTTTCTGCGTCATCAACATTTTACGCACATCTGGGTGCACAATAATTGGGTCAGCAATTTGCTCAGGGTATTTTTTACCGGTTAGAGAACGCATTGATAAACGTTCTTTGGCATAAATCAAAGAGTTTTGGAACGCAAGTTCTGCTGCACAAACACCTTGCAATGCTGTACCAAGTCGTGCGGTATTCATAAAGGTGAACATGCATTCTAAACCTTTATTTTCTGGACCAATCAACTCACCTACTGCATTATCGAAATTAAGTACTGCTGTAGCAGACGCTTTAATTCCCATTTTATCTTCTATTGAACCACAGGTAACATTATTTAAATCACCTAAAGTACCATCTTGACTCGCTTTTACTTTAGGTACTATGAATAAAGAGATACCACGAGTGCCCTTTGGTGCATCGGGTAATCTTGCTAGTACGATATGGATGATATTATCGGTTAAATCATGCTCACCCGCAGAAATGAATATTTTCGTGCCGGTGATATTATATGTTCCATCGCCATTTGGCTCTGCTTTAGTTTTAACTTGTCCCAAATCTGTACCACACTGTGGTTCAGTTAAGCACATAGTGCCTGTCCATGTACCTTGAATTAAGCGCGTTAAATACAGCTCTTTTTGTTTATCATTGCCATGTGCATCAATAGTGTTCATTGCGCCATGGCTCAAGCCTGGGTACATTGCCCAAGACCAGTTAGCAGTACCGGTCATTTCTGATTGAACCAAACCTAATGAAGGTGGTAATCCTTGGCCGCCATGCTCTAAAGGGTGTGATAATGCAGACCAACCACCATCAACATACTGTTGATAAGCTTCTTTAAAACCTTTTGGTGTTATTACTTTGCCATTATCAAAACGACAAC
>OLHM01000082.1_pt1 | contig 36888 bp, 37 predicted proteins | sample 1609611 | NCBI WGS metagenome assembly OLHM01 (sample SAMN05416891, study PRJEB24817) | seawater metagenome | isolation source: Sea water | place: Canada:Atlantic | collected 2013-11 | reverse complement strand
CGTTCATTACATCGCTATTAACATTACTTTCTACATTTAAGACGAAGCCAATACCATGCATGGTTTTTATCATCGGATAATCAAAAGGTTTATCTAATATATTTCGCAACTGATATATGTGAGATCTGAGTGCGTCTGACTCTGTGGGTTCATCGCCCCATAGTTTCTGAGATAACTTTGAGCGACTTACGACTTGAGGATAAGCTTCCGCTAGAATTGAGAGAATGCGATAACCCATAGTATGTAACTCAAGGTTTTTTCCAGCACGTGTGACTTGTTGTTTTTTTCTATCAATACTTAGCTGATCAAATGTTAAGGTATCATTGGTTTGTAATAAATGGCGTCTTGATAAAGCAAAACAGCGAACTTCGAGTTCTTCTAATGAGAAGGGCTTAGTTAAATAATCATCTGCTCCTAGGGTAAAACCTGAAACTTTGTCCTCGATACTGTCTCTTGCGGTGAGCATAATTATAGGTACATGATGGTGAGCTTGTTTACGCAATTGTTTGCAAACCTCAAGCCCATCCATAACAGGTAAGTTCAAATCAAGAATAACTAAATCATAGTGATTTGTTAACGCCAGTTCCAAGCCTTGTTCGCCCTGAGTCGCAAAGTCTAATACATGTCCTTTATCTTCCATGTAGTTAGCAATGTTTTCAGCGATATTTTGTTGATCTTCAACGACTAGAATATATAAAGATTGATTATTCATTTAGTTTCTCGAATTGAAGAGCCCTGTAATATTTTGATGCTAAAAATAGTAAAGAGCTGCTTGCGTTAGCAATTATCTTACAAGGTTTTTAACATGTCTTGCGCTGCTTTGAAATCAGGTTTTACAGTAATCAACTGATTCAATGTGGTTTTTGCATTGACTGTTTGCCCTAATCTTAACTGCGTTTTTGCTATTTTCATATCGATATTAGGGTTGTTAAGATCTTTTTGTCCAATCAACATTAAGGCTAAGGATTGCTCATAATCAAGGGGAGTATTAGCTATTTTTAGGTAGTAGAAACCGTATACCCCAACGAAAGAGTTAAGATATTGTTCTGGACTATTGATAAGAGGTTCAAGTGCCGATTTGTCACCCGCGATAAATTTAGCGACCACAGCCAAGGTTTTATCTTCCAAAGAAAGTTCAGCGTTAACAGGGGTTAATCCTAAACTCTTCACTAAGGCTGTTGCAACATCAACGGTTGAAGTAGGGTTTTGACCGGTAATTAAACGCCCGTCAATGGCGACATGACTCAACATAATTTCACTTGATTGAAAGTTTGCGCCACGCTCGCTAAGTTTATCTTCAAGCATGAAATCAAATTCGTTTATCCACTTTTTTCCAAACAATTTTTCTTCTTGATTAGTAAAACTGTTTATTGCTTTATTGGCTACTAAATAACTACCATCCTTTAATTTCACATTTACTAAGGCAGCTGGGCCATGGCAAACTGCTGCGACACTACCATGCTGTTGATATATTTGGGCAATAACATTTTGTAGTGCTGTATCTTGTGGTAAATCGAACATTGCCCCTTTTCCACCGACAACAAACACTGCATCATAAGCTTTTGCATCTACGCCGTTAGTTGGAAGGGTATTATTAAGTTTTGCCATAATAGCTTCATCAACTAATACCCTAGCATTATAACTTTTACTTGGATCGTACTTATCGGCCTCAACTTGACCGCCTTGAGGGCTTGCGATATCAACAATAATGCCATTATTTTTAAATACAGAATACGCTTTCGAGAACTCATCAAATTCATATCCGGGTTGTTTGTCTCCTTGGCCATTACCACTAACGACCATTAATACTTTTTTGGTAGTGGTGGCTGCTTGAGCAGGTAGGGCTGCCATCACTAAGGTAGAAAATAATGTCGCAAATAGTGTGATTAATATTACTGTGTTTTGTGTTAAATTTTTCATTTGTTTACCTCTTTGTAGTTTGAAGCCATTTTGACCGAGACAAGGTGAAACAGATGTGAAACTGTTTTGGCTCAAACAATACTTTTAATTTTTACAAAAAATAATGCCTATACATCAGCCATTAATTGCTTAACTGAACTCTTTAAACTATGTCGACTAGCGTATACACCTAATAAGGTCACTGTGGTCAAAATAATAGCTAATGTTATGATCAATATGAATAAGTCAGGTTGATAAGAAAGTGAAAACTGTGATTGATAAATTAGCGTACCGGTAAGGTAGGTACCGGCTATAGCACCTATTGCTATGATTAAGGCGGTAATTAACCATTCAATGACATTGAGCTGCAAACAAGTGCTTTTTAAAAAGCCAAAGCTCATAATCACACTGTTCTTTTTCTTTTCTTTATCTTCGAGTGCGTTAATTGATGACAAGATGACAATAATTGCGAGTAATATAATCATCACAGCAAAGCCGCTGATAACTTTGGTGATCATGGTTAAAATATTATCAAATTGTTTTGTTAATTCCTGAAGGGAAACCATTCTTATAGTGGGGTAATCTTCCCATAATTGGCTAAGCAGTGGCCATTGCCCCTCGTTCAGTTCTAAACTAGCCATATTGTAGTGAGGCGCGTTGATGTGTTGCACTGCTGTTTGCGGCATTTGAACCCAGAAAGTAATTGAACCTGCGCCGGGTTTATAGGCATGACTCGCTGTGATAGTGAAAGTGTGGCTTTGTTGATGAATAATAAACGTCAATTTATCTCCAAGAGATAACCCTAAATCAGTCATTACTTCTTCTTCAAGGGATATTTGTTGCCAGTTTTTAGTCTCCTTTTGCCACCAGAACCCTTGAACCAAGCTGTTATTCTTCGGCAGTGTTTCACTCCAATGCAGTCTAATAGCGTTTGATAATGTCGCTAGGCTGTCACTGGGCTTTTGCGTAAATTCACTGAGTGTTTGATTATTAATCTTTACTACTTTTGCATAAAAGTAAGGTTTAGTTTGACGCAGACTAATGTCATGCTCTTGTGCCCATTGTTCGATAGCTGTCATTTGTGACTGGCTGGCTTGTGAAACCATCACATTACCGTCATGTGTTCTCTGGTATGAAACCATGGTGTTGCCTAAGTCATTTAGAAGCATCAGCGTAAACAATAATAAAAATGTGCTTAATCCAATGCCTAAAATCTGAGTGCTTTTACTCAATAAACGCTGTTTCATGATGAACAAGCTAAAAGGAATGAGCCCTGAAAATTGTTGGGTAGCTTTTTCACCCAAACTCAACACAGCCCAACTAATCGCTATCATTAGGGTAATAGTGATTGAAATACTACCCACTAACATCAAGGTTAATAAGCCATTATCTGAGTACTTCACTGCAACCAAAATAAGCACAACTAAAGCGCACAGTTTAATGAAAGCTAAAGAAATGGTTTTTTGGTTTTGATTAAACAATTTTGCTACGGATGTTTGCCACAAGCTTAGCCATACGGGTGAATGAAATACGGCAAACAGTAAGGTACATGTTGCGATCGTCTTAACGGTAAGCCAGAGTTCTAATTGCCAGGAAATTTCAGTAAAGCTTTCAGATAACCACCCGATGATAAGCCAATGAAAAAAGCCAGAGAGAATAGCCACAACAGGTATTAGTAGCATTATGTTAATGAGCCATTTAAGTAATGATAACTGTAAACCTGTTACTTTTGACGCACCTAGACTCATACAAATGGCCGAAAAATATTGTTCTTTTTTCAGGTGTACCTGCGCTATTTGTTCAATAGCGATAGCGGCCATAAAGAATAAAATAATGGAGGTTAAGCCTAAAAAGTTCTCAGTACGTTGCCAAAAAGAAGCTAATGGATGAGATCCATTTTTATGATGGATTTTCGCTGCAGGTAGGTGCGCTTGTTGCCACACAATAAGCTGTTGTATCTGAGGTTTTGAAGCAGTAATAAGGTACCGATATTGAATAAGATCTGTAGGAAACGCCAATTTTTCCATATCATCAACATTGATGATAGCGCGCATAACTACATTATGTCCTTCCATCAATCTATCAGGCTCGTGAACTAACACCCTTGATACAATAAAGGCTTGCTCACCTATACTGATAGCATCACCCATTGATATGGTTAGACTGGCAAATAGCCGGCTGTCTAACCATATACTTCCTACTGTAGGACCACCAATAGTAACTGTTGGGGGACTCTGTAAAGACGATGAAGTGAGTAGCTTCCCTTGCAAAGGGTAATCACTTCCTACTGCTTTTAGTTTTGAACGTTGCCATTTATCGTCAAATGTTAGTGTTGCACTAATCTGCATTGTCTTGACGATATTATCACTAGAATTTGTTAACGAAGTGAACTGGTCCGTTGTTAATTTATTTTTTTGTGTTAATACTGCATCAGCACCCAAAAGGTTCTGTAAATTGCCTTGCAAGTACTGTTGAATGGTATTACTTGATAGCGATAAAGTAACAATGAAAACCATTAAGATGGCTTGAACCCAACGTAATAATCGTTGATGGGGCTGGCGATATTCTTGCGTAAAGTAATACCAAGCCAATTGCATATGATGGTTTAACATGATGCTACCTGCTGCTCTTCTGTAGATAGGTACTTAGTAACCTTTTGTTTTTCAGTAACGTGAATCGAAGGTGTTTTAGTTAGCTCCCCACCTGCAAGGGAGTATATGTGCTGGGCTTTGCGAGCCATTGCATTACTGTGAGTCACTATGATTAGACCGGCATTATTTTCTTGGCAGCAGGCAAATAAAATATCAGAAATTTCCTTTGCATTGTGTTGGTCTAAATTACCTGTTGGCTCATCGGCAAATATAAACTTAGGTGAAAATACTAAAGCACGCGCGATGGCGACGCGTTGCTGTTCTCCACCACTTAATTGTGATGGTTTATGACCCGCTCTATCAGATAAACCTACCTTTTCTAACCAGTGTTTCGCTTTGCTTATTGCATGTTTATCACCTCGTAATTTCAAAGGTAAAGCAACGTTGTGTAGGGCAGTTAACTCAGGTAATAAATGAAACTGTTGAAAAATAAAACCAATGTCTGAACGCAAAGTGTCAAGGGTAGATAACTGGTTATTATTGATGAAATTTCCCTGACCTGAGGTTGGTTTTTCTAAACCAGAAAGCAGCATAAGTAAACTTGACTTACCTGCACCCGAGGGACCTGTTATGGCGTAGGATTGTCCTTGGTTTATTGTTAAATCAAGATTCTTAAATAAGGTAATAGTTGCAGCCTTATTTTTATTAGCCATGTTTGCAGAAGTCGATTTTTTATGTCCAAGACTGCCCGAAGAGTTGTTTCCAAAGGATTGAGAGACGTTTTTTAATTCAATTGAACTAGTCATAAATTTACACCACAGTAATCATTAATGTTGCTATGGTATTGACTAGCCTGTGAAACGAATGTGAAATTCAAGAAAGTAATAGTGTAATTTCAGCTTTCATATCTAATTTTACACCATGTATATTACAAAATAGTGGCTTAAATAAGTAATGGATAACAGCATAAAACATTATCAATGAAATCTATAAACAGAATCTACCAAACAGGCAATTATCAATAGATAATGCGAGTGCTAACCTGTATCTGTAATTTACTACTTTTATCTAGTAACAAATTTGGAGATTCTTATGGTTTATGAAAATTATACAACGTTTTATGCTAGCCAAAATCAAGCGGTCCTAACGGTCACTTTTGACTTTGGTCCTGTTAATATTCAAAGCATTTCGATGCTTGATGATCTTAATCACTTATCAGAAGTTTTAGAAGATGATCGCAGCGTTAAAGTCGTTGTATTTCAATCTGCTCATCCTGAAATTTTTGTTGCTCATGCAAACACAAACTTCCTTAAAGATATATCTACAAAGGCTGTTTCTAGGGAAGAAATAGAATTACTTTATTTGCAAAAGGTTTTACAGCGAGTTAGTGCGCTTCCTCAAGCAACAATCGCTAAAGTTGAAGGCTTTGCCCGTGGAGGTGGACATGAATTTATGCTGGCGTGTGATATGCGTTTTGCTGCAAGGGGTAAAGCGAAGTTTATGCAGATGGAAGCGGGTATGGGCATTTTACCTTGTGGTGGTGGTGCATCTCGTATGGCTAGACAAGTAGGTTTGGGCCGTGCGTTGGAAATAATTTTAAGTGCTCGTGATTTTGATGCAGACCAAGCTCAAGCATATGGGACTATCAACCAAGCACTCGATGCCGATAAAATTGGTCCGTATGTAGATGAGTTAGCTAATCGTATCGGTCAGTTCCCAGCCGAATCAATCGAAGCATGTAAGCGTGCGGTTTATGCATCGATTGATCTACCTATTGAAGCCGCTCTTAAAGAAGAAGCTTATTGGCTATATCAATCTATGAGTAAAACACCGGCTCAACAACGTTTTCAATATGCTGATGATAACGGTGCGCAAAATGATATGGATAATCAACGTAATTGGGACCAGTTAGTCATGGGTATTCAGGAGGTCAAATGAGTACTGAAAAGAATAAATTAGTGATTGATAGATTTCTTGAACGATTTTCGGCTAATGATGTGGGAGGTGTACTATCTCTGCTAAATAACGCTGCCATCTGGAAAGTCATGGGTCGAGAAGGTGGTTTACCTCTTTCAGGCGAAATGGACAAAATTGCTATCGCTGATTTGATGAATACGGTCAATAATATATTCCCAAAAGGTATGACACTAACGCCTTCAGGATGGACAGCTAGCGGAGATCGCGTTGCTGCTGAGGTTGAATCCTATGGTCAAAAATCTGATGGGACTATTTACAATAACATGTACCATTTTTTGTTTGAAATTAAGGATGAACAAATCATAACTATTAGAGAGTATATGGATACATTACACGTAAAATCGGTTTTTATTGATAACTAACGTGACAAAATGCCATTGGGGGACACAATATGAATGATATCGATTTAGATGATTACAAATTGACTATGCACAATAAAACCGTACTCATTACGGGGTCAACTGATGGCGTCGGTCGGATCACGGCTGAAAAATTAGCATTACGTGGAGCAACAGTGTTGATACATGGACGTTCAATCAATAAAATTAATGATACCGTTGAAAGTATCAAAGAAACAACGGGTAATGTCCAAGTGTGTGGTTATCAGGCTGATCTAAGTGCGTTAGTACAGATACGACATCTTGCTGAAGAGTTATTATCAGACCATCCTAAACTTGATGTATTGATCAATAATGCGGGTGTCGGACCTGGGCCCAGCGAAAACCAATTTATGCGAACAATTAGTGAAGAAGGTTATGAATTACGCTTTGCGGTTAATTATTTAGCGACAGCAATGTTATGCCAACTATTGTTACCTGCACTAACGTTAACTCAAGGTCGTATCATTAATATTGCCTCGGCGGCGCAGCGACCATTGAAGTTTGATGACTTGATGATGAAAAATGCGTTTAATGCTTCATCGGCTTATGCTCAAAGTAAGCTGGCAGTGGTGATGTTCAGTACTTTTTTTGCTGAGAAAATTCGTGATGAAGGTGTTACGATTAACGCACTCGACCCTGGTTCATTTCTAAATACTCGTATGGTTCAACAGGCTTATGGCGGCTCAAATAATAGTCCTGAATCAGGAGCACATGCCCAATTTTTTCTAGCTTGTGCCCCTGAGTTAAACGGTGTGACGGGGCAATATTTTACAAAGCTACGTCCCGATAGAGCGAATGAACAAGCTTACAATTTAACCGCTCAAAAAAGGCTTTGGGCACTTACTAAGCAACTTATTGCTATTGAGTGAGTTTAGTCAATTAACAGCTGTGCTTTTATTTTCGCTGTGTAGAACGGGCGAAATTTTAATTTATGCAGTTATAATTGAACACTTATTTGTTTAGCGATTCATCCCAGTAAGGGGATCTGCCATATTGTTCGGATAAATAGTCTATAAAAGCTCTTACTTTAGGCGCTAATAAACGTGAACTGGGATAAACCGCCCAGATAGCAGCATTAGAAATCAGAGGATATTCTTTAAGAATTTGAACCAGTTCCCCTGATTGTAAATGACGATAGACGCTCCATGTGGCATTCATAGCGATCCCTAAACCATCAGCGCACGCATCTCGCATTGCTTCACCATTATCGGTTCTAAAATTACCTTTTGGTTTAATATGTATATAACCTGCAGGGGTATCAAATACCCACGTTTCAAGGCCATTTAAAATTACACACTGATGATCGCGTAGATCTTGTGGCGAATTAGGCTCGCCAAATTTTTTAAGGTAATCAGGAGAGGCACAAATGATACGTTTATCCGGTGATAGCTTGCGGGCTATTAATGTTGAATCTTTAAGCTCAGCATCACGAATAGCGATATCAAAACCACCTTCAACTAAGTCAACTATGGTATCTGTTAGGCGGATATCGACTTGTATGTCAGGATACAGGGATAAAAATCCCTTCATTGCTGAGACAATATGCATTCGGCCAAAGGAAGCAGGGGCAGTGATGCGTAACCTTCCTTTTGGAGAGGCTTGCCCTACACCAACAGATGCTCGAGCGGTTTCAATGCTAGAAATTACTTCTTCAGCGTGTGGAAGAAAGGTTTCACCTTCTTCTGTTAAGGATACTTTTCGAGTTTGTTAATATGTGCACTTGCTACCGCAGGTGATAGCCCTAAATCATTTCCAGCTTGACTGATGTTATTAGTCGCGGCCAGTCGTAAAAAGAGCTTTAGGTGTTCTATATTCATATCCAATCTCCTATTGCTATCTTTTTATATAATAAATATCAATATATTTAGCAGTGCAGTCTGTAGCAGAAACAAGTAGCTTATGTCCTTTATTAATGACAGCCCACGGTTGTAGATAATACCATCGGCGTTTTAACAACTTAGAAGAGCAATAATATAATAGGCTCAAATCTAGTGTTTACAATATTGTTAATGCTATGGGAAATCGGTAAGTCAATTTTCACCTCACATATACATTTATATTGATATCCATTAAATTTTAACTTCTGTTGCATGAAGATAAAAGGGCTGAACTAACAGTGCCTATCTTCGTGTATTAATCAATGTAGAAGGAATAATAAAGATCTGTTGATTGCTCTATACCACTGACAATTTCTAACCAAAAGCGATTTAAAATGAACATTCTCACCGTAAGTTCATTAATGGGTTCATATACGCCAATACCGTACTTCAAATAAACTCTGTTGCCGACATAGCCACTAACCGTTGCTTGAATTTGATCGCCTTCACCTTCAGTATCAACTGCGATATTACTAATCAGTGGTATTTTTTCTATTTGGTCAAATAATCCAGCGCTATTGGTCGCGCCAAAGCCAACCAATAAACTGGCTGCAACGGTACTTTTTTCTGCTCCTGCATCTAAACCTCTTCCTCTGACTAGATAAGATAAAATTTCAGGCATTTCCATTGTTGGGGTTGAGAAAAGCTCCATATTTAATGCGTTGGCTAATCCTGTTACCCGAATGCCGACATCAATATCTTCAGATTTAATGTGTCTACTGGCACGTAGATTAAAATAAGGATTATCCATTGGCCCGTTGAATGTGAACTCTCCTTTTTCTATTTTAAGTTTTTGACCATACGCTTGAAAAGTACCATCAGATGATTGTATTTTACCAAATAGCTGGAACGGATTTTTCTCTTGTTGGCTAATTTGTAATTGACCAAACAAGTGGCTTGATAATCCTTGGCCTGATATTTCAAAGGCGGGTTTGATATTAACGCTAATGTCAGTTTTTATATCAAAACCAGAAGATTTTTTGACAACCGCTTTGCCATATTGATCAAGAATGATGACATCATCACTCAATGAAACGCTACTTTCCGGCAGTTTCTCAATATTAAACGTACCGTCGACAACGTCAATATTTCCACTAATGGTTAATGCTTTTTCTATCAATGAAAAATTTAATGTGGGTGAAATGCTCATCACTAATTGTGGAGGAAAAACTAACGGCAACGCGTCGCCTGTTAAATCTACATTCATCGACAAACTATTTTTCCATGACATATTTCCTTGTACTTTTGCTTGTTTATCAGCGAGATAAAACTCAGCGTCCAGTGTCGCTTGATTATTGTTAATGATGACTGAAGAGGATATGTTTTCTAAGGTATTGGCATTTTGTAGCAATCGAAATTTACCTTTGCTTAATGCTATGTCACCATTAAGCAAAGGAGATCCAAGTGTGCCAGCAATTGATATATCCGCTGTTACTTTACCTTCTAAAGTAATCACATCTGTTAAAATACCTTGGAAAGGTAATAAGTTAATTTGATTCAATAATATTTGTGCTTTTACCGTGGAATCCTCAAAAGGAGAGTCGGTTTTGGGAGAACTCACTAAGTTATTATCAGTAGAACTCTCATCAATAAAACTATTATCAATAAAGTTAACGCTTGATATGATATCGACTAAGGGAAGGTTGTTCGTCGCTATCAACGCTAACTTGCTCGTTAATTGCTTCTCATCAATAGTCAAAACGAATAAACCTTGCGACCACTGTGACAACACGTGCTCGCCAAAATCATCACTCACTTTTAAATAACCGGGCGACATAGCAAAGCGTGTCTTTGCTTCGATAGGTTGTTGGGGGGACCATTTGATCTGGATATCACCATCAATTTTACTAATTATTTCAGTATCTTTTGGTAAGAATAATTCATCAATGGCAGCAAGATCAATATTCATTTTAAGGGCAACATCACCAGCACTACCAAGGTTCACTTGATGCGGCAAACAAAGACCAAACCCTTCACCTTGCCAACAATGACTTGCTATCATACTTTCTTTTTTAGCTAAATCGACATTAACATCGAAGTCTTTATCATTTTTAAGGGTAATATTTTTATAGGTTAACGCACTTTGCTCAATGGTACTTTGCCACTGAGTAAATTCGTCATTCCAATGACCGGACAGGGCAATTTCACCAGCAAAATCACCTAACCACTGCGCTTCTATTTGATGATCACTCGCGTTGCCTGTTACATCAAATAAGATGTTTTCAATACGATAACGTGTAGATTCGTTAATCCAATCTAATTGCTTACTTTTCACTGCCAATCGGATTTTGTGACCAGTTAATGGTTGATAACTCGCTTCAACAGCCAACGAATCACTATACCATTGTTGCCAATTTAACTGAGTTAATTGACTTTGTAGCTTAACCGTAGGATTGTCTTGCTCACCAGTAATTGAAAAATCACTAGTAATGCTACCTGTTAGCTCCTGATGCCACTGTTCTATATTATCTACCGTTAATTTCCCCTTAAGATCCCAAAAATCGCTATCAGAGGATTGCAATGTTAAGGCACTGTTATTGAGGTCGATAAACAGTGAACCTGGTTGCAGATTACCTAATTGATTTAATCCAATATCCGCTTTCATCGTTAGGTCTAGTGCATTTATATTTCCTGAAATGTCAGTATCACTAAGCGAGACTGACCATGATTTTTCTGACCAAGCACCATGACTATTGATGCTTCCTTGTAATCTGCCGGTAATTAAATCAGGCAATGTCTGTGTTAACACATCGACTTGTTCTTTACTTGTACCTAACGCTGATAGCGCAGGTATGTTTATTTCAGGTAAAGTAAAACCGGTTGATTGAGCAGATAACTGCCAACTTATATTGTTAGGCTCTAAGCCTACATCACCTGTTAATCGTAATTGGCTCGCTGAATCTTTATCATTAAAAATAAACTCGTTAATAATCGCGTGATCTTTTTGGTAACTTGCTTTGAGTTCTAGCAGAGCATTGTTATAACCATAACCTTTAATTTGACTGGTTAAATCCATCTTTTGTTGGTCTACATCACCCGAGAGGGATAACAACAATGAGGAATATTCGCCATATGCAGTTAACGATAAAGGCGTTGGAATCTTTTGGGCGTCAATACTGAGATTAAATGGCATAGCTTTATCAATAAAGTTAATTTTACCTTGGCTTTTGAGCGCTAAGTTGCCTTTACTAATCAAATCAAATGTTAAGTCTTCAAATGAACCTTGTATTGATAGTTGTTGAGTACTGCTATCAATTTCTGACCACCATGAAACCTTATGTAGTTGACTCTCTATCTGTGTAGTTAGCTGGTAGGGCGGAAGTAACTTTGCTTTCGCTGTTGATTGATTGATAGAAAACGCAGATGTTGTGGTTTTAAATTGGCTAATACTGACATCGGTGTTAACCCAAGTCGCGCTTAGATAATTATTGCTTGAAAGCCAAAGAGACTTACTTTCTTGGTCATTATCTATTGGACTAGTTTGGGCCTTTTCTGACGGAACCTTAGTGTTCATAGTCAAAGTGTTTACAGCCAAATGCTCAAGGTGTAATTGCTCAATATTCAGCGCAATAGGCAGGTTGATTTCGGGTAACTGAGTGAAGGTATTATTGACTAAAAAGCTTGTACTCTGGTTTGTAGGAGATGTTTTTTGTTCTTCTTCAATTAGCGATAACGTTAACTGCTTTGCACTGGGTTGTAAGAAATTAAACTCACTTTTATTGATCGATAATTGCGTATTAAACTGGTCAATTGTGATCTCAGTTTCATTGATGACGATTAGGCTTTCTTTAAGCTCAACTGAATCAGCATTAATCGAAAAGGGCATTTCAAAAAGTTGAGAAGAGGAATCATCTGCTGATGAAACTTGCTCATTACTCTCATCGTCAGACAAGTAGCGTAAATAGAAGGAATCAGCTGTTGCTGATTTAATACATAAGGTTTTATTCCAGACACAAGCAAAGTTAATCTCGGTTGATAAATCAGTTACCTTAATATCAAGATTATCTAGCTGCAAGTGAAATGAATTTAATCGCACATCCCGAACTAATGAGCCGCTATTATAGTCAAAAGTAACACCATCAACATTATTGAGTAATGTTAAGGTGATGTTTGTGCCCCACGGAGTCGTGACGAGTACGGTGATAAAGCAAAGTGATATTGCTAAATACTTAGATACAACCAAACTAATTTTGCGCCACATCATAATTCAGCACCTAAACTAATATGAACACGCCAGCCTTTTTCATCATCATCAATACCGTAGGCAAAATCAAATTTAACTGCGCCCACGGGAGATAGGTAGTGTAAACCTGTACCAAATGAATAGACCGGATTAAATTCACCTTTATTTGCCACACTGCCGCCATCAGAAAATAATGCTACGCGCCATTTGTTGGTCAGATAATATTGATATTCAATACTCGCTACCATCAACCGAGTACCGCCAACAACAACTTGATTGGGATTTTCAGGATCTGATGATGATGGAACTGTAGAACCTATGGATTGGTAGGCAAAACCGCGAATACTTTGATCTCCACCAGCATAAAACCGTAATGAAGGAGCTAATTCAGCATCTCTATCGATATAAATAGCGCCTAATTCTGCACGGGTCACTAAACGGTGGTTTGGTTTTAATGTAGTAATGTAATTCCATCGACCGTGTATTCTAAAGAAGCTATTATCAGAGCCTGCTTTTAAGTGCGCTCCTTCTATATTATATATTTGTCTAAAGCCTGAACTTGGATCCAAAGCAGAGCCTGAACGAATAGTTCTAGACCAAATGATACCTGGGATAATGTATTGCACATTGTCTTGTTCAGACCAGTCAATATTTGGTTCAACTTCATCTAAATTATAACGCCATGCTTCTTGATGCAATCGAGTATATATTTGTCTATTCCAGTCGTCTTTACTGAGCACCCGACCAATTTGAGCAGAATAAACCTTTGAGGTTAGATCTGGGTATTCATCATTTTCAACTGTTACTTTGAATTGCAGAAGATCTTCAGTTGGATGACCTAACGGGATACTGTAAATAAAATTACCGGTAGGATTGATCGAAGAGTATTCAATTTTAGTTTCTTGAAAGTGTCCGTATTTATTGATTAGCGGTGTGCGCCAGCCGGCGGAAAGTCGAAACTTAGTATCGGTGGCATAACCGACACCAAAATCAAATTGATGACTTTTTGCAGGGGTTAATGTCACATTAATAGGAATGGTGTAATCATCATTCACTTTACCTTCAATTCTCTGTACTGGTACAGCCTGCACAGTACTGAAATACTGAGTAGATTGAAGCTGTTGCTGTAATTTATGAAATTCATGGGTGTTATAAAAATCCCCTTTTTTGAAAGGGATCATACTATTTAATAACTGAGCCTTAAGGTTAAAATCATTGAAATTTACCTCACCAAAACGATACCTTGGGCCACTTTTATACGTAATATTGATGTTTGCATCATGATAGCCTTGTTTAATCGTTATATTACTATCGACTAAGCTCCCGTCAAAGTAACCTCGTTGAAGCGCTAAGGACAATAAATCGGATTTTACAGTTTCATATTTACCATGGTGAAGCTTATCGCCATGGTGAATATCCATATCATTTAATAAGGCAATAAAAGCCGGATCGTTTTGCGCGGCGCCTGTTATGTTGACATTAATATTATCAAGTACAGTTGGCTCGTTTAATTTGATGATGAGTATCAGTTTCCAGGGATCTTTTTCAACAACTACTCGAATGTTTGCTTGGTAATAACCCAACGAATTTAATGCTTTGAAGGCATTTTCTTTGGCAGAATAGATAAATGCAGAGCGTTCTAAATCAGATTCTGGCAAAGTACCTAAATAGGAATAGATGTTTTTTTTAACCGCCTTTGATAGTTCGCCATCAAGTTTCACTTCTAAATTACTTGCAAGAGCGACATTGCTAAAACATAGAAGCAAGAAAGTTACTACTAAAGATATGATTTTTATACTAAAAATCTTTGGGAGTGTATAAAGGTAATATGGAATGTGCAAAACCATTAAGTAGATATTATTCCTGAAGAATCTGTGACTGATAGAATGGCAAATATTACGCTATAAATAACATTCTGACTATGAGTATTAGTAAACGAGTTGTGGTGTCATTAGTTGTTTTTAAAGGCTTTACTTAGACCAAATTTATCGCAAAAGGCTTTAAAGTGATTTACGAATAAGCATAAATTTTAAAATTGCGTGTTAATTAGCTTTATTTATCCTTCAAAAACTCGTTGGATATCTATACCCGTTACCATTAAAGATGCATGTTTCAGAGTGCTTGAGCAATTTCAATACGAGACGGACTTTTGTAGTAATGGTTATTCCCTTACAAAAAGCTGCAACGATATAGTGATATTGCTCAAGCGCTTCTTCGATGGGGTTAAAAACGATTTAGCCCCCGTTATTCATTTGATAAGGGAATAACCATTGTTTAAAATGAATGCCTTGCCTAAAGTACTTTTAATTCCCACTGAAATCTCGCACTTTGAATGGTAATGGGTATAGGTAAGGTACATCTATAGAAAAGCTAAAAATCAAATTGCAGGTAGACAGTATTGTAATTACTACCACCTTTAATACGACCAAACTGTGAAGCTGATTCAAAGATAGAAGAGCGATGGTGAATACCATAACCAAGCCAGGTGCCTTTTAACGCTTTAGTATTGAAGATATCACCCAAATTTATATCTACTGAAAAATCTATCGCATTCATGAGTTTACTTGGGCTATAACCTTTTTCTTCCATCTCCGTTCTTTCAATATAAGTCACATCAGAGATATATGAAATTCCTTCGGCGATCCCTAATCGCCACCTTACTGGCCAATGAATAGTATAATAAGCTTTGATGCCGAGTTGATATTCTTGTTCGCTATCTTGTACATCTGATTTCCAGTGCCAAGCCAAACCAGTGATGAGGTACAATTCAATGGGTAAACTAAATAATTCATCTGTTAGCGGCACGCCATAGAATAAAGAAGTCAGCTGATTGTTAAATTCGTCTTTTTCAGTATCACCCGCAAGAATATCTCCAATATTAGAAGGGGTTGCCCAACCGTGAGCAACGCGCAGGTAACTACCATTGTTAAGTGTGTTTTTTTTGCTTTTAGTTTTATCATTAAAAAACGCAACCCCAAGATAAGCCTCACTTTGCCAACGTTTATCAACAATAGTACTTTGGTAAGCGTTATTATCTAAGCCGGTTAGGCCGAGTGAACCGATGAAATATAAGTTTGAAATGACATGGTATCTTGATTCAATCGTTGCGTTTACATCAATACCAGCACCAATACGTTCGTCGGTTAATTCATTCAAGGCATAATAGTAGCTATTAAACTCAGCACTTTTATATCGAGCTGATATTCTTGGCCTAAATTCCCAACTATCATGTTGAAAGTACCAACTACTGATGAAATTTGCATACGGCTTACCATCAAGATCACTTAATATTTCCACATCAAAATGATGGTTATCACTGGTGTTTTTACGCCATTGGAAACCAAAATCAAAGGTATCTGCTTGTGTTTCGTTTTGGTATTCATTGGGAATATCGACAAAGCGCAGGCGACCGAGGGCATTTAGTTCCCAATCAGTTCTTTTTAACAAGTGACCACCACCTTCGATGCCGCGTAAGAAAAAAGTATCACCTTCGTAAAACATCATAGGTACGATACTGTTAACTTTATCATCCTCGGCATTAAATGGAATGCTGGCACTCCTATAGAGCAGACCTAAACCCCAGGGTTTTTCTTCAGAATTAGGTTTAGCGATTGTATTGATGCTGAATGACAATACAATTATTGAGATGATTAAGCGCATAATTACTTCTCTAAAATCAATGGGATTTACATCATTTATGTTAGCAGTATAGCGAGAACTCGTGTGAATTTGTGTGAAGTAACAGTATTATTGGTTAACTCATATTATATTTAAGCATATTGGGGTTTGATGACTCAATTTATCTCACAGATTTAAATCAACACGGTTTCGAATTATTGAAGAAAATTATCTACTTAGGACTAACAATGGCATTAATCGCGAATACACCTAAACCACCATACTTTGCTGTTATTTTTACCTCTACTCGGACTGAAGGGGATAAAGGTTATAGTGAGATGGCCAAGCGAATGGTTGAACTAGCACAAGAGCAATCAGGTTTTTTGGGTGTTGAATCAGCAAGAGAAGAACTTGGTATCACAGTTTCTTATTGGGCAGATCTTGACTCTATTAAAAATTGGAAGGCGAATGCCGAACATTTAGCAGCTCAAAAAACGGGTCGTAAGTCTTGGTATGATTCGTTTAAAGTGCGTATTTCAAAAGTGGAACGCGATTACGGTGTTTAACTGTTAAAGTAACTCCTTACAGAAAGTCATTTTAATTAAATTAACATTGTTGGTTATGCAAGGTGCTGTCACAATGTTGTTTACTTTACATAATAAAACCTAACGTGGCGTTGGGCTTTCATCGATATGGAATATAAATGGACGTTGAAATAGTTAATTTCCCCGAAACCAAAGTAGCTGTTATTGAACACCATGGCTCGCCAGAACGTGAACACGAATCTGTTAGTAAGCTTATTTCATGGCGAATAGAAAATAGGTTACCACCTTCTGACCTACATAGAAGTTATGGGATTCATTACAATGATCCTACTAAAATTTCACCTGCCGATTATCGTGTAGATTTAGGTGTGTCGATTGTTAACGATGTTGAGACAAACTCTTACGGCGTCGTAACAAAAACAATACCAGCTAACCGTTGTGCTAAAACTCGTCATGTCGGCTCTCGCAATAACATCACAACAGCGATGACTTTATACCAAGAATGGTTACCAAAAAGTGGTCAGCAGTTAGCTGATTTTCCTGTTTTTTTTCATTATGTTAATCTAGGTCCTCACGTGCTGGAATCGGAAATGATCACCGATATATACTTACCCATTATGTAAGATGTTTTATTTTTCTTTAAAAGTAATTGATAATATTTTAAACTGAATAAATACAAAGAGTTGTTCACATATAACTAGGCATGTTGAATAACAACAATAGTTGTCTCTTCTAGTGTTCGTGACCTTTATCAGGAGTATTGCACATTAAACCTCTATGGATAGTCATATTTATCACTGTATTGATTTGGTCGGGAATATCTCCTAAAGATCAGTTTACTTGGTTTCTAGAAGTACTTCCTGCGTTGATTGGCGCTGCTTTTTTAACGGTTACCTATAATTCCTTCCGCTTAACATCAATGCTATATTTTTTCATCTTAATACATTGTGTTGTGTTAATGATTGGCGGTCATTATACCTATGCTGAAGTACCTTTTTTTGACGGCTTGTTTGGAGCCGATCGCAATAATTACGACAAAGTAGGGCATTTCTTCCAAGGCTTCGTTCCCGCGTTGTTAGCGAGAGAAATCTTAATCCGTAAAAATGTTGTCAACGGTAAGCAATGGCGAAATGTTATTATCGTTTCTATCTCCTTAGCATTTAGTGCTTTCTATGAGTTAATTGAATGGTGGGTTGCACTAATGTCTGGTGAAGATGCTGAAGCCTTTTTAGGAACACAAGGTTATGTGTGGGACACTCAGTCAGATATGGGCTTGGCCTTGTTTGGGGCTATCTGTTCATTACTTGTCTTATCAAAAATTCATGATCGCCAATTAAATAAAGTCACTAGCAATTAAACTGAAACTGCTAGTTTTAGCTCAATCTTGTTGTGGTCCAAATTTTTAATCTTTTATTAAGCCAATACGCTTAAGGAAACTATTCCAATGCCTCATGTAGAAATTAAATATTCTGATAATGTAAAGTTTGATACGAACAAAGTTTTTGATTCAATAGAAGCAATCATTAATAGAAAAGACAAGAGTGCAGGGGAATGCAAATCAAGAGCTTACCCTTGCTCTCAATACAAATATGCACACATGCTGATTACTATTTCGTTATTACCTAAACCGCATCGAGACAAAATATTTACCGAAAAGCTAAGTAGTGAGATAGAAGCCGCAGTGAAAACTCACTTAAAACAAAGTTTATATTTTTCGTTAAACATAGAATACAGTTTGAATTATTACACTACCAATATTCATGGTATTGAAGGAGATAACCTGCAGAGAATGGGTGACAACGTAAGTAGTTAACTCTAATCATTTCCAGCCTGTTACAAGGCGTTATACACCAACACGGATGAGCACATGTATCTTTTACTAACCGTTATCGTTTCAACCTTAATTGCTGGTTTGGCTATGCCTTTAGGCGCAGCTATTGCGCACTTTGAAAGTATTAAAGAAAAGTGGATTGAGGAAGAGTTTAGACACAGTGTTATGGCATTTGGAGGCGGGGCATTATTGTCAGCTGTTGCACTAGTTTTAGTACCTGAAGGTATGGCTACGCTTGAGCCACTATCAGTATGCTTTTGGTTTATCGTTGGGGGACTGAGCTTTATGTCTCTAGATATATTTCTTAAAAAAATAGATACGCCAGCGAGTCAACTTGCTGCAATGCTCTCTGATTTTATTCCAGAATCCATTGCTTTAGGCGCAGCATTTGCTATCGGAGATAGTAGCGCTTTTTTACTTGCTGGGTTAATTGCACTACAAAATGTTCCTGAAGGGTTCAGCGCATATCGTGAACTGAGTACTACTGCGGTTTATAAACCGAAGAGAATTATCATTATGTTCTCGTTAATGGCATTACTTGGCCCAATTTCTGGTGTATCAGGTTATTTATGGCTTTCTGATTATCCCGAAGTTATCGCAGCAATCATGCTTTTTGCTTCAGGTGGTATTCTGTATTCTATATTCCAAGATTTAGCTCCCCAAGTAAAACTAGAAAAGCACTGGGCTCCACCAATGGGTGCTGTACTAGGCTTTGTTCTAGGCATGCTTGGTTTCATGTTTACAGCATAAAACGCGTTTGTTAGGAGCTGTTGACCTTTCGAGATTGTTTTTGCAGCGATTTGTTGAGTATTGATACAAGGCAGAGCGTTTGTCATGTGGTTGTTCCCGACAATATGCTCTTGCATTGTCTAATAAACTACATCCATGTAGCGTCACATAAAAAGGCGATAACGCCGTATAAACGACTAAAACACTTTACTCTCGTTAAAAAAAGCGATCAAAATATAACCCTGAAAGATCAACAGCCCCTAACCTTGGTTGTAAAGCGTCACTTACAAATAACAAAATAAGAACAGGATTAACAGATGTCTGACGTCATTACTTATTATCTTGAAATGAACACATTAAGTGAATTAAATCCCAAGCTAGAGTCTAGAGATTTAATCGTTACAGAAGTTGAAATTAAGAATTTTCGATTTAATCGATTTCTATATCAGTATATCGGAGAGCCATGGGGATGGACGGATAAACTTACCCACAGTGATGAGTCTTGGAAAGCTTATGCTGAGAGTCCCATGCTCAGTACTTATGTGGCTTATTATCGAGGCGCAATTGCAGGTTATTTTGAATTACAAAATACGCCATCGGGTGATGTGGAAATCATGTACTTTGGCTTGGCAGAAGATTTTATCGGTAAAGGTTTTGGTGGTTACTTCTTAACATGTGCCATTAAATCAGCATGGTCTTTACCTGATACAAAACGTGTTTGGTTACATACGTGTAGCCTTGATCACCTGAGTGCTTTACAAAACTACCAAGCGCGTGGTTTTAAAATCTACAAAGAAGAAGTAGATGAAGATTAGCCTATGAAATAGCGTGTAAAGGTAAGTAGATAGGTATTATTGAGCTGTTTACATAATAAGCGGTTATATTTTTCGTTGTTATATCGAAGTTTCAAGCTACTAAGGATAGTTTAAATGACTAAAAAAGTATTATTAGCATTTTTGTTAATTGTATCTATTTCTGTTTCTGCCGAAGAAATTGGAAATCCACCATATAATTTATCAAACGAAGATAAACTATATGGTTTGTCATTATTTTGGAAAGAAGCGAGTTATAACTTTGCGTATTTTGATCAAGTACCTGACTTAGATTTTGATAGCGCATATAGAGAATATATTCCCAAGGTTTTAGCTACTGAAACAACCTATGAGTATTATCGTGAGCTAATGAAGTTCAATGCCTTATTGCACGACGGACATACTAATATTTACCTGCCAAAAGGACTTTCTTCTAAGTATGTAGACTGGCCAGCCTTAAGTTTAAGTGAGGCTAATCAGCAAGCTGTGGTGACAAAAGTAAAAAGGGAACTTCAAGCTGAAATTCCCTTGGGCTCTATCATTACTTCGGTTGAAGGTGTCGATTTAGAAACACATTTAAAAACTAATGTCATGCCATATATTGCTAGTTCAACCGAGCATATTTTGTGGAACGACGGTGTAAGAAATGCATTATCTGGAGCACCTGATAGCAAAGTTAATTTTACAATAGAGACTCCTATAGGAGAGCTCAAAGACTTAACTCTTACTAGAAATTCTCGATTTAAAAAAATAGATAAAGTGTCGTTAAAGTTACCTCAATCCAATGGAGAGTTGATTGAGTTTAAGTGGTTGGATCATAAGATAGCTTACATAGCGCTTAATGGGTTTCATGATAAAAAAATCCTGCAAGACTTCAATGATATTTATGATGAAGTTAAAAAATCTAAAGGACTCATTATTGATCTAAGGTTCAATGGTGGCGGTAATTCAAATATTGCAGCTGAAATATTGTCCCATTTTACTAATAAAGATTTAGCGGGCTCTATTTGGAAAACCAGAAAACATATTGCTGCGTTTAAAGCATGGGGGAACTATAGTGAAAAATATAAAATTTATGCCCAAAATAATGCGTGGGAGTCAGGAGATATGGAATCTCTCAAAGCAAAAGAAAATAGTCATATTGTTCCTACCTACGTGTTGATTGGGAGGCACACAGCCTCAGCAGCAGAGGATTTTTTAATCTATGCAGATAAGCTAAAACACTTTACTACCCTGGGTGAAAAAACATATGGCAGTACAGGACAGCCCATTTTCTTTGATTTACCTGGGGGCGGGTCTTTCAGAATTTGTACTAAAAGAGATACATATCCAGATGGGAGAGAATTTGTAGGCTATGGAATTACTCCACAAGTTATTATTGATCGTATGCCTGAACATCTGAGATCAGAAACAGATACTGTACTTTATAGTTCTATGACAAAGTTGAAAGAAAAAATTTAACAAGCTGTTAAACAAGGAGAAAAGACGGTTGGCTTTTGCTTCTTCATAGCTTATCCTAGCAAACTACAACTATTTTGTTAACAAAGTGTTAAGTTTTAGGGGGATTTGGCAATGGATATGACCAAACAAGAAGTTGCAGTGATTAAAGCTGCTATTAAATCAAAAAATAAAAGTAAACTTATACAACCTGTGCTATTCGCCATATTAATTGGTGCTCTACTGGCAATGCTTTTTGGCTCATTATCAGGTGATGAGTTTGCGTATTTGGCAATCCCGTTAGTTTTTTTCACAATCATGTTACCGCAACTAGGCAGCTCACCAAAATATAGTGAACTAGTCGAGATACTCGAAAAACGATTACCTCAAAACGCCACAATGGACGATGCTTTGTCTCATGAGTTAAATAAAAGATAACAAGAAATATGGAGCAAGTTTGAATAAATTAGCGATTATAAGCACGGTAATTATTTGCTTTATTATATATACAATTATTCCGTTGTTGATACCGATACTATTTATATCTTTTTCTTCAATATCAACGGCTAATATTTTTACTTTAGCTCTATGGGGGGTGATATTTTTAACGCAATTAGTCTGTATGTATCAAATAATTAATAAAAACAAAAAATGGCTTCATATATTCTTCTTCTTAGTCTTTATTAGTATATTTTTTTCAATAGCAGACTATGTAATTTTAACAGTAGAAAGCTCTGAAAATGAGCTAGATATCACTGAAATAATTAATGATTTACTTTTTCCAGTCTTTGCAGCATGGATTGTATATTTTAGTGATGCGAAGGATTTTTTTAATATAACAAAAGAGTGTAAAAATGAGTAAATGTAGTCAATGTGATGCAGCCATATCTTTTATGTCTGTTTTAAATACAGTTAATCCTTTTAAAGTAAAATGTTCAAACTGTAAAGAAGCAATACATATAGATAAAAAAAGTGGCGGCATAGCTGTTTTTATCATACTAGCGATCATCGTACCTTTATTAATAATATTTTACGGTTCTTCTGGTTATTGGTTGAAAGTAATGCTTCCAGTGGTTGCGGCGGCTGAAGTAGGGTATTTCCTCCTTATTAAAAAGGGAATCGTTAAAACAAAACAATAAAGCAGGGCTAAAAACAGCTGACTGTATATTTTTAGCAGTATTTTAGCAATCTATTATCAGCCCCTAGCAGGGGTACGATCAAACCTAAAAAGTAAGGATCACTTTTGAAAACTAGCACAAAATCATTTCTATTATCTCTAACTCTAATTACATCACCCCAAACATTAGCAAACGATGATTTTACCTTTGGCTTAGGTGTTGGCAGCCTTTACAGTGGTGTCGGTATCAATGCAGGAATTCAATCTAAGGTTGATTTAAAATATATTTCTGCTGGTTGTGTTAGTTATACTTCTCAGGAAGCAACATGTGGAATGGGTATCGGCTGGGTAAAAACGGATCTTTTTGATTTTCAAACCCCAAATCATGGAGCAAGTATATATATTGGAGTCATTGGGAGTGAGCTCGATTATGATGGTTATCAAGCTGTTTATGGCGCCGGCTTAGGTTATCATTATTTTTTTAACGGCATAGGTAATTCTGGCCTTAATTTAGGTCTTACTGTCCTTTCAGGCAATGGTGATTATGGCAGACTTACGGGTGCTATGTTACAGATTGGTTACCAATTTTAAACATAACAAAAAAGTAAACTAGGGCAGGTAACGGTTTGCTATGTTTGGCTACCCATTGTTGTCATCTAAATCTTGCCCATTAACACGACGCTAATCACTCATAAGGATATATTAGATGAAGTATATTATTTTTGCCTTTGTTTTATTTTTTGGTTACCAATATTACGATGCAAATGCAGTTGTGAGCTCTGGTATTCCCATAATAGATAGAATACAAACCGAATCCGTCACTCGGCAAGAAACGATTGATGCTGTGTTACCAATACTTTATGAAACCTGCACACAATTGCCTAATAAACAGTTCATTGAAGATTGCCAATATAGTTTGAATTATCAAAAGCCTTTTTGTATTAAAATGTTTAAGCTCGATTCCCCTGAAAAGTTCACATCAAAAAGCATACTGATGGATAAAATCGCATTGTTGACTAATTGCATGGTAGATAAAAATATTTTTTAGTAAAAATATTCCGTTAAAAAGAGTGAAATACAGTTTGCTGTTCTGTTACTTAACATTTGGGCAAACAATTATTTTCTCATTAACCAGAACGTAAGGTGTTTATCAATGGTGGAGAATATTAATGAAAGTAGTTTGTGAAACAGACAGGTTGATAATCAGGCATCTTCACCTTGAAGACGCTAAATTTATTATTCGATTGTTAAATGAAGAATCTTTTATTCGCTACATTGCAGATAAAAATGTGCGTACTAAAACTGATGCGGAAAATTATCTATTGAATGGTCCTTTAGATAGTTATAAGTCTCTCGGCTATGGTCTCAATCTAGTTCAATTAAAAAGTACGGGAATATCGATAGGCATGTGTGGTTTATTGAAAAGAACAGAGCTTGAGTATCCCGATATTGGTTACGCCTTTTTACCCGAGTTCTGTGGAATGGGGTTTGCGCATGAAGCCGCTATATCAATATTAAATGATGGAGTTACAACTCACGCTTTGCAAACCATTTTGGCGGTAACATCACCTGACAACTTAAGCTCTAACGCATTATTAAGTAAAATTGGATTCAACTGTATTGGTGAGATGGAATTATATGGCTTGCAAAACAAGGTATATGAATATCGATCACAAGAATATTAATAAATGTTCAAGCGGGACAAAACAGTGAGTCGTTTTATCTTTTTAACAATTTAGCCAATGATTTCAGCCTATTATTTGGCAGTTAAATATTTTAAGGAACTAACTTGTCGGTTATATGTCATAAATCAGCCACCCATCACACTTAGAGAAATAACTGTGATGGTTGGCACCTTGTGAAAACGGAATCTTTAAGTCTTATGCAATATCATGTTCCTTGTGGTTACTCCTAAGTTCGCCATTTTCATACTAAAGCACAACAATCATTTTTTATATTGTCTGGTATTGCAAGTATCTAACTAGAAGGTGATGTATATATTGTTACCGTTAGATCGATGCAACCAAATCATGGTGATAGGGTTGAAATATAAGAGACTAGCAAGAAGTTCGAAAGCAGTAATAACAGAGAGTTTTTTGTTCTTTCATGGTTTATTAATAAACTAAAACAATTCCCTCAAATGGGATTAGACATACAATGGAGTTAACGCTTTTTTCGATGGAAAAATTCAACCAATCAATTTTTTTATTTATAAACCAATATGCTGGAAAAAATGACCTACTAGATCTTCTTTTAATAAGCGCAGCAGAAGCAATGCCATACATTTTCATAGGTGTCTTGATTTACTTATATTTCAACTCCAATATTGAAAAAAAAGGCGCGAGTATTAACGCTGGGCTTTCAGTATTACTCGGTATGTTAATTAGTTACGTTATATCGATTTTTTATCAACACCCACGTCCCTTTGTAGAAAACTTAGGTACACAGCTTATTGAGCACGCTCCAGATTCTTCTTTTCCTTCGGATCATACAACTTTTATTTTCTCCATAGCAGTAATGCTATTGTTCAATAAAACCACCAGAGTTTTAGGTATGGTTTTATTCATACTCAGCCTGGTGAGTGGCTTATCTAGAGTATTTAGTGGTATTCATTTCCCTCTCGATATTGCCGGCGCTATCTTAGTGGCAATATTTTCATCTGCGATTGTTTTTTCATTCCGTAACAAAACCAGTCAACTATTAAGTCTTTTGCTAGAAAAAAGTCCTCATGGGAAGTTAGATAAAGATACTAATAGTTAACTTTTTATGTTTTGAATACTATTTTATAGCACTAAAATTATGGTATTCACCTTAACTAGTTATAGAGAATCGATTTATTACTATCGATTCTCTATAACTGGTTAAGGCAATTGTACCGGAGTTGAATAAACCCAATCTCTTCCTTTTACTGGGGTATGACAAGCGATGCACGATTGATTTAAATCATTGCTATCGCCATAAGGTTTTTGTTCTTTACCTAACCAACGAGCCCATCCCCAACCAGTGCCATTCGCTTTAAATTTTTTACTATCCTTGTACATAAATTCAGCATGGATAAATTCTTCAGGGGCAATTGCTGTTGGCCAGTTCTTTTCAGTGGTTTGTTTCCAAACCAGCTTTCCTAATATCGTACCATCTGGCCAAGGATTTGTTTGATTTGAACGTGATGCCTTAATAGCAATATCATTACCTAAAATAATTCTCATGCTTTTGTTATCTGTTCTGTGAGAGGCTGAAATTACCCGCCAGTCTTTATATTTCTCGGGTAACGTTAAACCTTCGAGGTTTGGTTCTACCTGGCTTTTATTGTCAGAGGCAAAGGTTATTATAGGGAAAAGTGATAATGCAATGATAAGTAAATTTCTTGTTTTCATTCCAGTCGTTCCTTGAGTTAGCTATGGGTTAATCTTAGTAGCCTTAGAAGAACGATAATAGGTGATAATAATTTCATTTAAAATAATATTTTGGTTTGGCATTGATAGATTAATTATTTACTTTTTCACGTGTTATATTCAGTTAATCAGTTTTATTTTTTGTCATATTAATATGTGTTGCTTTAACATTGGTATCGCTATTACCTTATTTATGAATAAATTTATCATACTTTAATATTACTTAATTACTTTCCTCTATGAAGTAAGCTACTAATAAAATGCACTTTATTATTTTTAGGGCTGTTATTTTTTCGCTACTTGAGTTAAATAATGAGAGTCTTGCGCAAATTACCAAACTAATACTTATTGTTTTATCATCGAGGTTAATTTCATTTTGATTATTTATGTTATTCATAATAAGCTGACTCTGCCTCAATATTTGGGCTAGGTTCTATGTTGTTTTTTTTATGTAATGATTGGTGATTAATACAGCACTTTATGGTGTTGTTAATTCCTAAATAGCAGCATATGTGATCAATATCGCTCTCGCATAAAGCGCGTTGGTTGCAACTAAAGGTATGGCATCACAACCTTGGTTAACTGATAGGTGAAAGACTTTACAAAAAATTTTATGTGATGGGGGCTTACCCATACAGCCATTTAAACGGACAAGTTACGGTTGGTTTTTTTCTGTTCATTATTATAACCAACTGTTTTAGTAACTTGAGATGGATTTTATAGATAATCCAAACTCAAACCCGAAAATAAATAGTAAATACCAATTTAAACTTAACCATGGAAAGAAACGTAATGAAATTAGAATCAATAGCGTTACACGAAGGCTATAAATCAGAAGATACAACCAAAGCAGCTGCAGTTCCTATTTATCAAACAACGTCTTATACCTTTGATGATACTCAGCACGGCGCCGATTTATTTGATCTGAAAGTGCAGGGCAACATATACACACGTATCATGAACCCAACAACGGATGTATTGGAAAAACGTATTGCGGCAATGGAAGGTGGTATAGGTTCAGTGTGCGTTGCGTCAGGTATGGCTGCAATCACTTATGCTCTACAGTGTATTTGTGAAACGGGTGATAATATTGTTAGCACCAGTGAGCTTTATGGCGGTACGTATAACTTATTTGCTCATGCATTACCTAAGCAAGGTATTGAATCTCGCATGGTTAAGCACGATGATTTTGAAGGATTTGAGCAATCAATTGATGCAAAAACTAAAGCTATCTTTTGTGAGTCTATCGGAAACCCTGCTGGTAACGTAGTTGATATTACTCGTTTAGCTGACATTGCTCATAAACATGGTGTGCCGTTGATCGTAGATAATACCGTTGCGACGCCTTACTTGTGTCGTCCGTTTGAGTTAGGTGCTGATATTGTTGTACATTCACTCACTAAGTACATTGGTGGTCACGGAACGTCAATTGGTGGTGTCATCATTGATTCTGGTAAGTTCGACTGGGTAGCCAATAAAGAACGTTTCCCGGTATTAAATGAACCAGATCCTGCTTATCATGGCGTGGTATACACAGAAGCCTTAGGTGCTGCGGCATACATTGGTCGCTGTCGTGTAGGTCCGTTAAGAAATACTGGCGCTGCAATATCCCCAATGAACTCTTTTCAAATTCTACAAGGCCTTGAAACTCTCGGTTTACGCATGGATCGTCATTGTGAGAATGCAGAAAAGCTGGCTGCCTACCTTCAACAGCATGATAAAGTTGAGTGGGTTAACTATGCAGCACTTCCTGAAAGTCCTTATCGCGCAAACTGTGAAAAAATCACCTCTGGCAAAGCCTCTGGTATTTTAAGCTTCGGTATTGCTGGTGGCATTGAATCAGGGACTAAATTTATTGATGCGCTGCAAATGATTTTACGTTTAGTAAATATTGGTGATGCAAAATCGCTAGCTTGTCATCCAGCCTCTACTACCCATAGACAATTAAACGAGAAAGAACTTGCTGCTGCAGGTGTAAGCTCAGATTTGATCAGAATATCTGTAGGTATCGAGCACATTGACGATATCATTGCAGATGTTAGCCAAGCGCTAGATAAAGTATAATAACGAGCAATAATGACGCGTTAACCCGCGTCTTTATTGTACGTTTTACTCCTTTTTAATGATATTTAAAATCGTCTTTAATCAATGAACCTTATAGACAGGTATTTCGTAACTTCACTCATTATTTGGCTTGTTGCTACGATTGAATCTCTTGGTGGCCTTGCTGGTTACTGGTCTATTACGAGCAATGAACGTTTCAGTATTCTGTTTATCGAAAGCGCTATTCTTGTTGCTCTTTTTATTAATTCTTATGCCATAAAAAACTGGGTATATCGCCATTCTTCAGAGTCATCACATCGGGTGATCGCTTGGGTTGTCGTGTTTGCTTTGGCTTTGTGCATATGTGGGGATGTGATTAATTTTAATTTACCGCTGACATACTACCGCTATGGAGGCATTGTTAAGCATGATTATCTTGCTGATTCAGTCACGTTTTTTGCTCCAGGATACGCTTTATTTCTAGCGGTTGCTTGCTGGCTTGCCATCAGTAATGGCACCAAACCCAAAGTGATTTATAGTTGGGGTGTTATCGCAATGTTAGTAGGAATAACATCCTTTATTTCTATGCATTTGTCAGGTACAGGAACACATGTTTCCATTGTGACGGGTAGTTATGCTGTGCTTATTACACTTGTTGGTGCAAGTGGATTTATCTTATTAACCGCGTTTCGTAACTCAGTAATAAAGCGTGGTGTTTGGCTTGTTTCAATCGGCCTTGTGTTAGCTGCAGCTGCAGATGGCGTTATTGGCCAATTTTGGATTTACGGCAATAGTGGGGAAGGTTTCTTTCCTTCAGCGAAATACGTAAATTGGTCACTTTATATAGGCTCACAGTGTTTGCTAATACATATAGCCCGTCTTGCAGTTTGGCGTAAAAAGGGCAGCGATAACACCTAAACTAAAGCAAGGTAAATAAATGTTATTGTGTTGTGATGTGAAAAAGATCCTTTAGGGAAATATTAAAGTGGTACTCAAAGATGAAAAAGTTGTTAACTCTATGGTATCGTTAGTGACTTAGCTATTCTCTTACTTTGGTAAGCGTAAAGCGGCTACACCTAGAATGATAACGATGATGGGTGAGTTGTTATGGACTATATACCCGTGACCATTCAAAATGCATGTTTCAGTGGGAGAAAAAATGATTTAGGCAAGGCATTGATTGCAGGGAATGGTTGTTCCATTTTCAAAATCAATAACGACGTATAAATCGTTTTAGCCCCATCAAATAAGCGCTTGAGCAGCATCACTACATCGTTGCACCTTCTTGTAATGGAATAACCATGACTACAAAGGTGCGCCTCGTATCGAAATTGCTCAAGCACTCTGAATCGAGCATTTTGAATGATTACGGGTATAAAGGTCAAAACTAACAATTTTTAGCCCAGTCTTTGGGTGTTATAGCGTATACCGCTACTCGGTATCGTTATATTTTAACGAGGAGAGAAACAATGTTTAGTCATGTTATGATTGGTGCAAACGATATACAAGAATCAAAGGTTTTCTATGATGCGATTCTTGGTGAAATGGGATACGAAGCCGGTGTAATTGATGAAAAAGGTCGTTGTTTTTATTTTACTGACTCGGGTGTTTTTGCGTTGAGTAAACCTATAGATGGCGAAGCAGCTTGTCATGGAAATGGCACAACTATCGGTTTTTCAGCTAAAACACCTGCTATTGCTGATGCATGGCATGCCGCTGGTGTCGCCAATGGCGGTACTACTTGTGAAGATCTTCCAGGTGTGCGTGAAGGAGCAATTGGTAAACTTTATCTTGCGTATTTACGTGACCCATCTGACAACAAAATTTGTGCGCTTCACCGTATAGGTTAATAGTCGATATTTTGAATAACATAGCTACGTTTCACTGCAGAGATAAATTACTTTATTCGCTGTGAACGTACGCTATGATCAATATTCTTTGTCCTAACATATAACCCTGACTTATAACTCAGATGACTCGCTACACAGTGAGATAAACTTTAACTGAAATCGCGGTCAAATTTTTACAAGTTCACACTTCAGTCTTTAAGTACATCACCCCAACAATAATTGTACTTACTCATACTCAAAGAGTGGGGTATTATGTACTAATTCCCCTTATAAGTAGGCTAATTACTGTCTACTACCTATTTAGTGAACACTATTTACCCTTTGACTTGGGTGAGATCTGTTTTGGAGAATCTCTTTGTGAAGAGTATTGATTTATTTGTAAAAAATTGGGGGACTAAACAAACGATGGTCCCGATTGAAAAGCATGATATTGAAGCACTTGAAACAGAGTTAACAGCTGTTTTACCTGACTCATATAAATACTTGATATCTACTTATGGTTTGGTTCATACACCTAATGTAATGACTAAAATCGTTGATTTAAATGTTGAAGTAACAGATGTTCAAGACTTTTTGAGTCTTGATGATGTTTCTTCACTATCGAAGTTATATGAAATGAGTGGCATGCCGAAAGGGCATATTTTATTTGCCTCAGATTGTGAGGGTAACATGTTTTGTTTCAAACTTGCTGAGTGTCAAGATAAGCAAGGTGATGTTCCAGTATGGTTTTATAATCATGGTCTATGCACTATTGAAAAGGTGTCCGATTCTTTTAGCGATTGGTTAGAACAATTTAATAAGCTAGAAGAGTGTTAGATATAGTTTAATTCAAAACATAGACGGTCAAATATTACTGTCTAGTAAACTCTTTAATTACTTCTGCCGCATAGGTCCATCTTAGGCGCTGTTCTGCTTTAGATCAGTTAATGAGCTTTATAAATATAATGAGAGTCAGGTGAATAATCCTAATATTGAAGCAGATATAAGCTTCCGATTTTTGAATCTAGATAAGTTTCAAGCGTATTCTTTAGTACGAGAAATTTTAGGTTCTACGCATGAAGAACACAGTGAAAACAAGAGTTATGTCGCCTGTGTACCGTTAACACAGCAAAACTTTGAAGAGATAAACGACTATTATGTACGGCAAAGAATTGAAATAGAAGCCTGTGATATTTTAGTTTCTGTAAACGTTGACTCAAATTCGGGGACTGTTGATGTACCGCTAATAGTGAATCGTATGCTTAAGTATATTGACTGTAAGTTAACTTTTTCTTTTACTGCAGCGTAAATGTGCTGTAACAACTCGTGAAAAACCCATATATAGCGTATGCTAGCCGCCATTAAAAATATTGTTGTAGTTTATGACCATTAACGTAAAAAACATTCCAGTACCTGAAGTTACTTGTGCAAACTGTCAGGCATGTTGTTGTAGCTTAGAAGTGATGCTTCTAACTGATACTGGGGTTCCTGATCGACATGTTTATGTGGATGAACATGGCAAAGAAACAATGTTGCGTTTTGATGATGGTTGGTGCTCAGCATTAGATCGCGATACGCTCATGTGTAGCATATATGAGAACAGGCCTTGGGTTTGTCGAATATTTGAGATGGGATCTTATGAATGCATAGAAGAGCGAGAAGAAAAAATGTAGTGTCTTCTACATTACTAGTTATAAAGTAGGTAGTTACCCTATAAATTTACATTCCAACATTGATGCTGTACACATTCATTTCCTTAATGACACCATTAGAGTTTTCAATAAAAGTACGATCTGAGTAGTGCTTACCTTTTTACTCAGTTTTTTTCACGGTACAATAGTAAAAAACAAGTGAGTTAAGCTCACTTGTCTGTTTTCTGGGTGCTTTTTGCATCACTAACTAACTTTATAAGAGCAAATAATTTCATGAATCCATATACAGATATTGCCGATTTAATAGCAAACCTAGAGTCAGAGATTAAAACTCTTACACAAACAATCGATACTTTGAAGCAAGAGCCACAGGGTTTTAATGAAGAAATAATCTTTAAATATATTGATACTGCAAGCACAGGTAAAACAAAAGATTATGTAAGATCATTGGGCGTAAAATCTGAACGTGGTTCACTGTTCTCATCAGGTGATGTAAGCAAATTGATTAAAAATGGTGCTGAAGATATCTCTCCTGAGTTACTCGCTATCGCGCGTGAAGTGGTTAAAATGAAAAAGATAAAACGCTAAGCTCAGATAACTTATTACAAAATTACTTTAAATTTAACCTCTTACGTACATAACAGTAGGCTTTATCCTATGAAAAAACGTTTTACTTCAGTGTTATCAGCACTGATTCTTGCTTCATTAAGTTTGAATGTTGTACAAGCACATGCCAAATCAGATAACTTTTCAGCAGAACAGCTATCACAGGTAAAAGAAATAAAAGAAAAAGCACTTGAGAGCGATCTTGCTTGGGACCTAGTTGAGTCTTTAACGACCGAAGTAGGACCAAGAATGCCGGGTACACCGGGCGATGAAGCGGGTGTTGCATGGGCCGTTGCCAAGTTTAAAGCACTGGGTTTTGACAAAGTATGGACCGAGCCTGCTACGTTTCCTAAGTGGATCCGATACTCTGAATCAGCTTCAGTAGTAAGCCCATCACCACAAGAATTACATATAACAGCACTAGGTAATAGCATAAGTACACCTAAAGCAGGTATTGAAGCCCAAGTTATTGAATTTGAAAATTTAGCTGAATTAGAAAGTGCTGCTGACAATGCAGCAAAAGGTAAAATCGTTTTTATTAACTACCGTATGGATCGCGACAGAGATGGTAATGGTTACGGCCCAGCTGTTAAAGCACGTAGCCGTGGCGCAGTAGTAGCCGCACAAAAAGGTGCTGTAGGTTATGTGATGCGTTCAGTTAGTACTGCTACCCATCGTTTTGCACATACTGGTGGTAGCCATTATGAAGAAGGCGTAACCAAAATAGTTTCTTCAGCTATCTCAAATGCAGATGCTGATCAATTACATCGTTTAGTTGCCTTAGGAAAACCCGTTACTATCAATATTAATGTGCAAGCAAAATCAATGGGTGAGGGTACTTCATACAATGTTATTGGTGAGTTCACTGGTAGTGAGTTTCCTAAAGAACATGTACTTATTGGTGGTCATTTAGATTCTTGGGATCTTGGTACGGGTGCATTAGACGATGGTGCAGGTATTGCGATAACGATGGCAGCAGCAAAATTTGCTACTTCAAAAGGCCAACCTAAACGTAGTATTCGAGTGGTGTTATTTGCTGCAGAAGAATTTGGTTTATGGGGCGCTAAAGCTTACGCAAAAGCAAATGAAAAAACGCTTTCAAATATTGTAGCAGCGGCTGAGTCTGATTTTGGCGCAGATAAAATTTGGGCGTTTGAATCAAATGTTCACGCGAGTTCATTACCTTTGGTTAATGAAATTGCAGCAATGCTGAAACCGTTGAATGTTGAGTATATAGCTAACAATGCAGCCCGTAATGGCCCAGACCTTATTCCACTTAGACCGTTTAAGGTTCCTGCATTTGCCTTGTCGCAAGACGGTACTGATTATTTTGATTACCATCACACCGCAGATGATACGTTAGATAAAGTAGACCCTGCAAAGTTACGCCACAATGTTGCAAGTTATGCGATATTCGCTTACATGGCGGCAAATGCCAAAACGCGTATTATTGGTAAATAACAACACGGTAATTACAAAGCAGTCATGTATTAATATCAAAGTCACTCAAAAAAGCACTGGTCAATGACTCAGTGCTTTTTTTTGTCTGTAATTTATCGGTAATAAAAGGGTAAAATAGCTACTTGTCACTTGAGTTCGGTTTCACTCCTTTTATCTGTTATTCTACTCGCTTTTATAATCCCAGTTTAGGTTTTACTATTATATGAATCGTACACTTCTACCGACACTCGTTGGTGTTTTAACTAGTTTATTTGTTATTTGGTTGCTACATACCTTTTTAGTGGTTGATGATTGTTTAGATCATGGCGGTGCTTTTGATTATTCCTCCGCGGCATGCCTGCTTGAAAGTGGTGAAGTTTATACCTCTAACTTGGAAAATTTTGCGCTTGCACTATATTTCGTTGTTGGTTTTGGTGTTTCATTTTTAGTGTCTACGCTAATCAGAAAATTACTAAAGGACAAAGAGTAATATTTTTTGCGAATTCATGACTAATGAGACTGATTGGGCTTTGCTCTTTTAACGTTAGCTAATTTAGTGAGTATTACATCTAATGCATTCGACCTAGTCGTTTATATATTGTAGACTTTTACGGTTAAGGTGACGTGGGTATTAGTGTTATCGTTAGCACAGAATACCTGTAGACCTAATTTAAAAATAATATATTCAAGGAATGAAAATGATAAAAACAAAAATAGCCTCAGTTTTGTTAATCTCTTTGTTGGCAGGGTGTAGCAGTTTGCTGTCTGACTCCTCTCATATAACAACAGGTGACAAGTTTGAAGCCACCATGGCTTCAGAAGTAAAAATATATTTTGAACCACCGAAAAAACAATATACCGTTATAGGTCTCGTTGAGTCACATGGTAAAGGGTTAACAGAAGCGAAAGAAAAAGAACGTGCGTTACAAGCGCTAAAAGAAGAAGCAGCGAGTATCGGTGCACATGGGGTGATAATTACTGCATCAAACATGCAAAAATTGTCAGGTTTTGATGGCGAGCCAGCCGGTGAAGAAAACATAATTAATGGTAAAGCTATCCGTTTTAATTAATGTTACCAGGCTACTTTATTAACTAAGAAGTGCATATTAATCAGTAGCCAAACCCTTCCAAAAACCGTTAATTACGGCTTTTCAGTCGTAACATTTTCTTTAATTAACTGCTCGAAAATTAACCCTACTGATTGATAGTAGAGAATAATCTTAAAAGAATCACACATTCATAATAATCTAGACAATATTTTACAAAATATAAATGAAGGTAATCAGGTCTATTAAGCTAGACACATTTACTTATTTCTGGAATTTCCTTTGCTACGAAGTTTTGCAATTCAAGCTATTATCTTTTTAGTTGCCTTTCAACTGCTTTCTTTTTTAAGAGAAACCAGTATGTTAGCAACCGATACACCACTGACAGAAGTCGTTACAGCGACGCAAGGTTTAGATATAGATAAAGTCCCAACTTTGATGGGCGATACGGTTTCATTAAACTCTCAGGGCAAAACCACCATATTGTATTTTTTTGCGCCTTGGTGTCAGGTTTGCCATGCCAGTATCGGTAACTTACAAGCCTTATTTCAAAAAAACGAAAATATTGATGTAGTTGCCATAGCAATGGACTATACCGGGGCGAAAGAAGTCATGGGTTTTACCAGCCAACATCAGTTAACTTTTCCTATTGCCTTAGGTAATGAAGCAATTAAGCATGCTTTTGAAATAACTGGATATCCGAGTTATTACGTTTTAAATGAAGAAAATGTGATTATTGGCAAATCTATGGGATATTCTTCAGAATTAGGGCTGTATTTACGATCATTATAAAAAATTTTTAGTTCGTCTGTATAGTGATCTTCAAATTGTTTGTGTACACTGTCTTATTCAATTATTCATTGGTTTTATACCAAACAATCTAAGAAATAATTATTATGCAAATTACTGACAATTTTGACAGCGGTAACATTCGAGTTATTGACGCATCTGATGCAAGCAATATTCAACTAGAAATAAAAAAAGACAATCAGTCTGATTTTTATCAATGGTTTCACTTTAAGTTGCAAACCGACCTAAGTGCTAATGGCGATCGTCTAGAGCACGTAATGCATTTAAACAATGCTGGTAAAGCGGCTTATGTTGAAGGTTGGGAAGATTATCAAGCTGTTGCTTCTTATGATCGTGAACATTGGTTCCGTGTACCTACCCAGTATGATGGTGAAAAACTTACTATCACATTAACGCCTGAATACGACTCAGTATATTTCGCTTACTTTGCACCTTATAGCTATGAACGTCATCAAGATTTAATTCATAACGCGCAAATGCACCTTGATTGTCAGTTACAAGTATTAGGGCAAACACTTGATGGCCGTGATATGACATTGCTTAAAATTGGTGAAGAAGGTGAAGGTAAACGTAAAGTTTGGATCACTGCTCGCCAACACCCCGGTGAAACAATGGCAGAATGGTTTGTTGAAGGGATGTTAGATCGTTTACTTGATGAAGACGATGGCGTTGCCCGTGCTTTATTAAACAAAACAGTATTCTACGTTGTACCTAACATGAACCCAGATGGCAGTGCACGTGGTCATTTACGTACGAATGCTGTTGGTGCTAACTTAAATCGTGAGTGGTTAGAGCCTACGATGGAACGTAGCCCAGAAGTATTTCTTGTACGTGAAAAAATGCTAGAAACAGGTGTCGACATGTTCTTAGACGTTCATGGCGATGAAGCATTACCGGTTAACTTTGTTGCCGGTTGTGAAGGCGTTGTTGCTTACGATGCTCGTCATAAAGCACTTGAAGATAAATTTAAAGAAATCATGATCGCTATCACACCTGAATTTCAAGATGATCGTGGCTATGATAAAGATGAACCAGGTAAAGCAAACCCTACCGTTGGTACTAACTGGGTTGGTA
>OLHM01000056.1_pt1 | contig 41293 bp, 37 predicted proteins | sample 1609611 | NCBI WGS metagenome assembly OLHM01 (sample SAMN05416891, study PRJEB24817) | seawater metagenome | isolation source: Sea water | place: Canada:Atlantic | collected 2013-11 | reverse complement strand
GTGGTAACGAGCAAGTTATATCTAAAGAACTCGAATCCCTCGATTCTTTATCTCATCCAAGACTCATAATTCGTCACTGTAGTGAAATAGTCACTAACGCCTGCGAACCTGCAATTGCTGTACGTTCGAAAAAAGATTCATCTATGCGTGTTGCCCTTGATTTAGTTAAATCGGGCGAAGCACAAGCGTGTGTTAGCTCAGGTAATACCGGCGCTTTATTTTTTATGGCTCACTACGTATTAAAAATGCTGCCAGGTGTTAAACGTGCCGCACTCATTTCATCGGTTCCTACAGAAAGCCAAAACCCAGTATATTTACTCGACTTAGGTGCTAATGTGCATTGTGATGCGCAAATGCTGTATCAGTTTGGGATTATGGGCTCTGTAGTTGCTGGCCAAGCACTTGGCTGCGATAACCCTCGCGTTAGCTTATTAAATATTGGTGCTGAGGACATTAAAGGCCACGACGACATTAAACAGGCTGCACAATTAATGCAGCAAAGCCCACACATTAATTACATTGGTTACAGCGAAGGAAGTGATATTTTTTCTGGCAAGGCTGATGTTATTGTATGCGAAGGGTTTGTGGGTAACGTGGCGCTTAAAACATGCGAAGGCATTGCCAAGCTTATTATGAATAAGTTTACAGCAGCGCTCGAAAAGCACCTTTTGTATAAATGTATGGCGTTTATATTGCGTCCAATAATAAAAAAACTCTATAAAAGGGTGAACCCCGACCAGTATAACGGTGCTTCTCTGGTAGGATTGCGCGGTATTGTCGTTAAAAGTCATGGAAATGCGTCAGCTAAAGCATTTCAAGCAGCAATTGATGAAGCGGTAAAAGAGGTTGAACGTCAACTTCCTGATAAAATAGCCGCTATTTTCGAAAAAACACATTCTAAAGACACGGCGGTTAATCAATAATTGATGTGCCGTGTATTTCATTATTTATTTGTTTAATTAAAAAGAGCAAAGTATGGCACAAAAAATTGCACTTCTATTCCCAGGTCAAGGCTCGCAAAGCGTTGGTATGTTACAAGAGCTACTAGAGAGTTCTGACATTGTTAAAGCAACATTTGCAGAAGCATCAGATGCACTGGGTTACGACTTAGCAGAGCTAGTTCTTAATGGCCCAGAAGAAAAATTAAATCAAACTCATCGTACACAACCTGCATTATTAACTGCAAGTGTTGCTATTTACCGTGATTGGCTTGCATCAAACCCAGATGCAGACGTTGTTATGGCCGGGCACAGCTTAGGTGAATATTCAGCACTAGTATGTAGCGACGTACTAAGCTTGAGCGAAGCTGTTAAGCTTGTTGAAAACCGTGGTTTATACATGCAAGAAGCTGTACCTGCAGGCGTAGGTTCAATGGCTGCGATTATTGGCTTAGGCGATGAAGAAATAAAAGCGGCATGTGCTGCCTCAGCGCAAGGTGAGGTTGTATCTCCAGTTAACTACAATTCTCCTGGTCAAGTTGTTATTGCAGGGCATAAAGCGGCAGTAGATAGAGCATCACAAGCATGTAAAGATGCTGGTGCTAAACGCGCATTACCACTTTCGGTTAGCGTACCTTCACATTGTGAACTAATGAAGCCAGCAGCTGATAAGCTAGCGGTAGACTTAGCCGCTTTAACATTTAATACACCTAAGTGTGATGTAATTAATAATGTTGATGTAAAAGCTGAATCGACCGCTGATGCAATTAAAGATGCACTAGTACGTCAACTATACAGCCCAGTTCGCTGGACAGAAACAGTACAAGCCTTGGTTGCACAAGATGTAACGCAAAGCTACGAATTTGGTCCTGGTAAAGTATTAACAGGGCTTGCGAAACGAATTGATAAAGCAATGGTTTGTGGCTCAGTAAACGATGCCGCTTCAATCGCTGCAGCTAAATAAGAGTATATAAAATGTCTAATTTATTTTCTTTAGAGGGCAAAATTGTCCTAATTACTGGCGCTAGCCGTGGTATTGGTAAAGCAATTGCAACAACATTAGTTGCGCAAGGTGCAAAAGTTGCAGGTACTGCTACAAGCGAGTCAGGCGCTGCTAAAATTAGCGAGTACTTAGGTGACAATGGTAAAGGTTATGCATTAAACGTAACGGATCCTGCATCTATTGAAGCGACACTTGCCGCAATAAAAGCTGATTTTGGCGATATTGACGTACTTGTTAATAACGCAGGTATCACACGTGATAACCTATTAATGCGTATGAAAGAGACTGAGTGGGACGATATAATCGACACTAACTTAAGCTCGATTTTCCGTTTATCTAAAGCAGTACTTCGTCCAATGATGAAGAAAAAGAAAGGTCGTATTATCAATATTGGCTCAGTAGTGGGCACTATGGGTAATGCAGGGCAAGCTAACTATGCAGCGGCTAAAGCAGGCGTAATTGGTTTTTCTAAGTCACTTGCACGCGAAGTGGCATCACGTGGTATTACAGTAAACGTAGTGGCACCTGGTTTTATTCAAACTGATATGACTGATGATTTAACTGACGAGCAAAAAGCAGCAACACTTGCAAATGTTCCAGCAGGGCGTTTAGGCCAACCAGACGAAATTGCAGCTGCGGTATGTTATTTAGCATCTGACGCGGCTGCGTACGTATCAGGTGAAACTTTGCATGTAAATGGCGCGATGTACATGGTTTAATAACCATTGTACCCACATTGTTACCTAATAAAGTTAAGTAAGTTACCTCAAAAACATTGAATTATTTGTGAACTTGCTTTAAACATACTTGAAATCGCTGCGAAAATAAGCGATAAAAGACAAAACACACACTCAGAGGTTTGACCAGACAATTATTTATGGTCAAATCATTGAATCAGAGAATTATGCCGCGTAAACTACGCGGCAATCTGAAAATAACGCATCGGCGTTTTTAATAAAGGAAAGAAGAATGAGCGATATCCAAGAACGCGTAAAGAAAATTATCATTGAACAACTAGGTGTTAAAGAAGAAGAAGTTAAAAATGAATCTTCTTTCGTAGATGACCTAGGTGCAGATTCTCTTGATACTGTTGAACTAGTAATGGCTCTTGAAGAAGAGTTTGATACTGAGATCCCAGATGAAGAAGCTGAGAAGATCACTACAGTACAAACTGCTATCGATTACGTAACAGCACACGCTGAGTAATTAATCGCACGTTAAAGGCAGCATCCGCTGCCTTTAATTTTTTATATCCAAACCACCTCAAAGTTCGTGATTCAAAACTTAAGCCTCAATGCTCAATTTTAGCTAAAAATTAATTTTGATTGTGTTATGCGTTTTTAATCTATTTTGGGACTAGCACTTTGAGGTAGCTTGGGTATGATCATCCCCTTGTAAAATATCCCTTATTGGAGGCAAACCGTGGCTAAACGTCGAGTCGTCGTAACTGGCTTAGGAATGTTGACGCCGCTAGGTAATGATGTTCAATCAACCTGGCAAGGCTTATTAGATGGCAAAAGTGGCATTCAAACAATAACCCACTTTGATACATCAAAATTTGGTACTAAATTCGCTGGTTTAATAAATGATTTTGATGCAACTGCATACATGTCAGCGAAAGATACTAAAAAAATGGACTTGTTTATTCAGTACGGCATTGCAGCGGGTGTTCAAGCCTTTAAAGACTCAGGCCTTGAAATTACTGAGCAAAACGCAACACGTATAGGTGTAGCTGTGGGCTCTGGTATTGGTGGCTTAACGCTTATCGAAGAAAACCACATTAAGCTATTAAATAGTGGTCCGCGCAAGTTATCGCCATTTTATGTGCCGTCTACCATTATTAATATGATCTCAGGTCACTTATCAATGATGCATGGACTTCGTGGTCCAAATATTTCAATTGTAACTGCCTGTACTACTGGTTTGCATAATATTGGCCATGCCGCGCGCATGATTGCCTACGGTGATGCAGATGCAATGGTTGCTGGCGGTGCAGAAAAAGCCTGTACCCCAATTGGTATGGGTGGCTTTAATGCTGCACGTGCACTTTCAACCCGCAATGACGACCCACGAGCGGCTTCTCGCCCTTGGGATAAAGACCGCGATGGCTTTGTGCTTTCTGACGGTGCAGGTGTTGTTGTAGTTGAAGAGTACGAACATGCAAAAGCGCGTGGCGCTAAAATTTATGCTGAGCTAGTAGGCTTTGGTATGAGCGGCGATGCGTACCACATGACATCACCACCAGAAGATGGAGCGGGCGCTGCCCTTGCAATGCAAAACGCACTAAACGATGCGCAAGTAAACGCTGAGCAAATTGGTTACATTAACGCACACGGTACATCTACAAATGCAGGCGATAAAGCAGAAACTGCCGCTGTTAAGTCTATTTTTGGTAATGCAGCCAAAGATGTAATGGTCGGCTCGTCTAAATCGATGATGGGTCACTTGTTAGGTGCTGCAGGCTCGGTTGAATCGATTATTTCGATTTTATCACTGACAGATCAAAAAGTGTCGCCAACTATCAACCTTGATAACCCAGACGAAGGGTGTGACTTAGATTATATTGCTCACACTGCACGTGATGCAAAGTTAGACTTTGCACTGTGTAACTCGTTCGGTTTTGGTGGTACTAATGGCTCGTTGCTATTTAAAAAGGTATAATCTTTTTTAACAACGAATCAAATTATAAGAGCTCAGTTGTTTAACTGGGCTTTTTTTATATGCCAAATAAAATGCAAACAATAATAGCAGTAGATCAAAACAGCACTTTAAGCACGCGTGACAGAGGCTTAAATTACGGTGACGGCTTTTTTACAACGGCTAAAGTTGTTAATGGGCAAGTACAGTATTGGGCTCATCATAAAGCGCGTTTGATTGAATGCGCACAGCGCCTGGGGTTTCCTGAGCTAGACTTTAATAGCCTTGAAAATCAAATTGCTTTGCATATAAAAGCTGCATCACTCAACGTGCTTAAAATACTTGTAACGCGAGGCGAAGGCGGACGTGGCTATGGGCTGCCAAGTGAGTGTAATATTACTATTTTATTGAGCATATTAGATTACCCTAGTAATTACGAAGCGCTTGTCAAAATGGGTGTAAATCTAGAAATAAGCCCAATTAAATTAGCAGCACAGCCTTATTTAGCGGGTCTTAAAACACTAAACCGGCTTGAGCAAGTACTAGTTAAAAAAGCAATGCAAACGCAAGACTGCGACGATGTGTTAGTGCTTGATTACAATAACAATGTAATTGAAGCTTCAGCAGCTAATATTTTTGCGATTAAAAATAAGTGTGTGTTTACGCCATTGCTTGATGAGTGCGGAATAAAGGGCGTTTATCTACAATCGTTATGTGATAAATTGCCTGTTGAATTTAAACGTGTGAAAGTAGAAGACTTAACCCAAGCAGACGCTGTATTTGTGTGTAATAGCTTAATGGGAGCAGTACCTGTAAAACGTATTGGGCACCAGGTATTTAATACAGACGAAAGCCACGTATTACTAACTAAATTATTAGCCAAGGAGGCTGAGTGTTAAAAGTTATTTTATCGGTACTTTTTTTAGCTGTTATAACCACTGCTGTTGGTTACCAGCAATTACAAGCAACAATAAATAGCCCGTTAAAGGTAGCACAAAACACACAATTTGAAGTTAAGCATGGCACTGGCTTTAATAAGTTATGCCAACAATGGCAAGCTAAAAACTGGGTAGAAAGTTGTTGGCGTTATCAGGTAATTGCCAAATTAGATCCCACACTTACCGACTTAAAAGCGGGGCTTTACGAGCTAACAGCCGATAGCGTTATTAACAACGTAAAAAAAATTAACCAAGGTCAGCAAATTAGTTTTAGTTTTACCATAATTGAAGGTCAAAACTTACGTGAAGTACTAAGTGCTATTAAAAAAGCTGATAATTTACAAAACGATTTAAAAACTGACGAACTAAGTACTCAAATACTGGGTAATGACACGCACTTAGAAGGCTGGTTATTCCCCGACACTTACCATTATCATAATAACGATACTGCAAGCAGTGTATTAAAACGTGCAGCACAAAAAATGCAGCAAACGTTAGATGATGCTTGGCAGCAACGCGCTGCTAATCTACCCTATAAAACAGCATACGAAGCACTAATAATGGCTTCAATTATTGAAAAAGAAACAGGCCTTGCCAGCGAGCGTCCGTTAATTGCATCAGCGTTTGTTAATCGATTAAACACTAATATGCGCCTGCAAACCGATCCAACCGTAATATACGGATTAGGCGCTGACTTTGATGGTGATATTAAACGTAAAGATTTACGCGATTATACGCCTTACAATACGTATCGTATTAATGGTTTACCGCCAACACCGATTGCAATGCCATCAAAAGCCGCTATTTTAGCTGCAGTTAATCCGCCGCAAAGTGAATACGTTTACTTTGTATCAAAAGGCGATGGTAGCCACCAATTTTCAACCACGTTAAAGCAGCATAACGCAGCAGTTAAAACGTATATATTAAATAAAAAGAATTAATTGTTTATGAAACCAAAATTTATAGTAATAGAAGGGCTAGAAGGGGCGGGTAAATCAACCGCTATTTCGTTATGCCAAGACTTTTTAAACAAACAAAAAATAGACTTCATTAACGTCCGCGAACCTGGCGGCACGCCACTGGCTGAATCGCTTCGTACGCTTGTAAAAGCGGAGCATGAAGAAGAGATTGCCTTTGAAACGGAGTTGCTTATTATGTACGCAGCTCGCTCGCAGCTAATGCACAATGTTATTACCCCAGCGCTTGATAAAGGCCAATGGGTACTTGCCGATCGTCATGATTTATCGTCTCAGGCGTATCAAGGTGGCGGGCGTGGCATTAGCTCAAATACATTAGCTTCACTTTCGTCAATGGTGTTAAAAGGCTTAAAGCCAGATTTAACTATTTACCTTGATATTGACCCAGTAATAGGCCTTGAACGTGCAAAAGGGCGTGGCGAGCTTGACCGTATTGAACAAGAAGCCATTGAGTTTTTTCAGCGTACACGTATGCGTTATGTTGAACTTGCTAATGACGACAATACAATTAAAACCGTTGATGCAAACCAAAGTATTGATAAAGTACATCGCGATATTACCAATGTACTGCATTCATTTTTTGAAGGCCTAAAATAATATGCCATTGCCTTGGCTACATGATACTCAAGCACGTTTAGCGAAAAGTTATCGCGCAGAGCGTTTTCATCATGCGCAATTATTTTGTGGGCCTGTTGGCGTAGGTAAGTTTGAGTTAAGTGATGAGCTTGGGAATGCTTTGTTATGCCAAAATATAGCTAAGCAGGTAGCTGCGCAAAACAGTATGCTAAAACCTTGCGGACAGTGTAAAAGCTGTTTACTTACCCTGGCTGGCACTCACCCCGACAAACGCTTAACGCAAGTTGATGGGCAAAGCATAGGTGTAGACGATATACGTGGTATTAGTGATTTTATGAATCACTCAGCAGCGCAAAATGGCAATAAAGTCGCGATAATCGAAAATTGCGAAAAAATGACCACAGCAGCAGCTAACGCATTATTAAAAACACTTGAAGAGCCAACTAATAGCCGCTTTTTAATATTAACCACAAGCCAACCACAGCAGCTCCCTGCAACTATTTTAAGTCGATGTGCTAAAAGTGACGTAAAAATAACTAATACAGCACTTGCTCAGCAATGGCTAGAGACATTAGACATTCCTAACTATAGTTGGTTAGCACTTTTTTATAACCAACCGCTGCAAGTAAAGCATTGGCAACAGCAAGACCAGCTAAAAAATATTGATACACTGTATAAGTTTGCAACTGAGTTTAAACAAAGTCATAATTTTAAAGCGTTAGTCGATATAATAAATAAACAGCCTGAACTTGTTCGTATATTTACTTTGTTTTTAAGCGTGCAACTAAAGCAGCAATTACTGCAAGGTATGAGTTTTGACGCTTATCAAAGTGCGCAAAATGCATTGGGCGAGTTTTTACAAAATAACACACAAGTACTTGGCCTTAATTTATCGCTTGCTGTATCACGATTAGCATACACATTGCGAAATTCTTAAAAGGATTAATCATGCAAGAACTACTAGTAGACATAGACGATTTAGACGAGTTATACCGTTGTTATATGCCTTACTTAAAAAAAGGTGGCTTATTTGTACGCACTAATATGCGTTACGAAGCAGGGCATTCATTAGCGCTTAGAGTTACTTTGCCCGATGCCTTAGAAGATGACGTAGTGACAGGTAAAGTGTCGTGGATCACGCCACAAGGTGCACAAAGCTCTAATCCTCCAGGTATTGGTATTAGTTTTTTAGACGATAAAACAAACCTAAACGCTAAAATCGAAAAGCTCCTTGGGACTATGTTAAACTCAGGCGATCAGACATATACCATGTAGTTATAGGGTCGGTTTTTCATTGAGATTAACGCCGCCCTATATTGGGTTCTTTTAATTACTAACATAATAAATTAAACGAACAAATTTAAACCCTGAACATAATACAGGCCTTATAGTGATTGTAGATTCTCATTGCCATTTAGACCGTCTTGATTTTGATAAATTAGACTTAAACCTTGACCAAGTTCTTGATAAAGCGCGAGCAAAGCAAATAGAGCACTTTTTATGTGTAAGCGTAACGCTTGATCAGTTTCCAAGCATGCTTGATAAAATTAAGCATTACGACGATGTTTCAGCCTCATGTGGTGTACATCCACTTGATCAAAAAGACGCCCTTAATAAACAGCAACTAATCGACTTAGCTTCACACGAAAAAGTGGTTGCTATTGGCGAAACGGGTCTTGATTACTACTATTCAAAAGATACTCACGCAGTGCAGCAAGCAAGCTTTGTTGGGCATATTGAAGTGGCTAACGAATTACAAAAACCGTTAATTATTCATACACGTGATGCCCGTAGCGATACCATTAATTTAATGCGTGAGCATAAGGCCGAAAACTGCGGTGGTGTATTACATTGCTTTACCGAAGATTGGGATATGGCAAAAAAAGCGATTGATATGGGTTTTTATATTTCTATTTCGGGCATTGTTACCTTTAAAAATGCTATTGAGCTAAAAGAAGTAGTAAAACAAATACCGCTAGATAGATTATTAATAGAAACCGACTCGCCTTATTTAGCACCGGTACCGTATCGTGGGCAAACAAACCAGCCAGCGTACGTAGAAGATGTTGCTTATTATATTAGCGAACTTAAAGGCATTAGCTTTAATGAGCTTGCTAAAGCCACTACCGAAAACTTTTATTCTTTATTTAAATTAGCAGCTAAAGGCTAAATACATGATTACTCACACGGCAAACCTTCCTATTTTACTAATGGGGCCAATGGTGCGCCGTGCAGAGCAAACTGGAGTTTGTATTCAGTTTGCTACCTCCAAGCCTGCAAATTGCCAAATAAACTTATTAAATGTTGAGTGTTATAGCGATCAACATACGGTTTCTTTAGGGGAACATTTGTATCTGCATTTCGTCATTATAAAGCCAATAGACAACAAACTCCCTGTAGATAGCTTATTAAGCTATGAGCTTGTAATTGACGATGCAGCAATCGATTTATCGCCCTGGTGCTATAGCAATCAAACAACGCCTGCATTTGTAATCCCCGATAAACTAAGTGATATTTTGCATGGCTCGTGCCGTAATGCACATCATCCAGCAAAAGATAGCTTAGTATCTGCAAGTCACTGGCAAAATACTCAGCGTGGTAATAATACTCAAGGCGCACAATTGTTATTACTGAGCGGTGACCAGGTTTACGCCGATGACGTAGCTGGGCCCATGTTATTAGCTATTCATCAGTTAATTAAAGCGTTAGGTATCTATAAAGAGCAACCACTTGCCATTGAGCTGCCCGCCCACATAAATGAGCAACTTTATAATCGCCATTTGTTCTTACCAAAAACGCCTTGGCAAAAACGCTCAAAGTTAGGTGTTGGTTACTGGCTAAAAAAAGACGAACCTCATTTTTCAAGCGTAAAAGCCTACAATCACCTTATCCATTTTGAAGAATATATAGCACTTTATTTATTAAATTTTAGTGCTGCTGTTTGGCAATGCGTTGATATACAAAACACAACGTATTCAGGTCAAAACAAGCAAAACAAAACTATTTTTGACGCTGAAAAAACAGCACTGACTGATTATGCAAAAGGCTTAAGTGAAGTAGAGCGGTTGTTTGCCAACGTATCGACATTAATGATGTTTGACGATCATGATGTAACTGATGATTGGAACCTCACCGCAGGGTGGGAGCAAGCTATAAATGAAAACCCAAGTAGTAAACGGATCATTAATAACGGCTTAATTAGTTATTGGCTTTTTCAGGGAATGGGGAACGATGCACTAAATAAAACAGGCGAGCTGCTTACACCTTTTAAGCAAAGCCGTACTGCTAATAATTTATGGCAGTTTAAAGCATTTGATAAGCCACTAAACGATTTTAGTTTTTGGCATTACGAATTAACTACAACCCCAAAAGTAGTGGTGCTAGATACACGTACGCACCGCTGGCGAAATGAGCAAAACTTTAATGAGCCTTCAGGCCTACTTGATTGGGAGCGCCTCACAGAGCTTGAAGAAAGCCTATTAAGCCACGACCAGGTTATTATTGTATCGCCAGCCCCCGTATTTGGTGTTAAATCAATAGAAGCCATTCAAGCTATGTTTAATATTTGCGGGCAACCGCTCATGGTTGACGTAGAAAATTGGATGGCACACGAAGGCTCAGCCAAAAAGCTACTCGATACTTTTAGACGCACCGACACCCCAAACGAAACGCTTATTTTATCTGGCGATGTACATTACTCATTTTGTTTTTCGGTGCAAAAGCGTTTTGGCGATCACCCCAATCGAATTTGGCAACTTACCGCCAGCGGTATTAAAAACGAGTTCCCGCGCAAATTAATAAACATACTCGATAAACTAGATTCAATTTTATACGGCCCAAAAAGCCCCTTAAACTTTTTTACCAAACGCTGGCACATGGAAGTAGATAAACACCAAACCATAGGTGAAGGGCAAAAATACTTAGTAAGCGACTCCGCTATTAGTTTAATAACACTAGAGCAAGGGAATTTAGCCCGCTACCAGTTAATACACGGCGATGGCCATTTAACTGAGTTCGATTTAGAAGAGCAGTAATTTTTAATCAATTGTTGAATAAATTAAAGATCTATTTTCACAAAGAGAAACAAAAGAGGAGTAAATGAGAAGACAGAATGCCATTCAGGGTATATTTTTGGTTTTATTACTTCCTCTAAAAGCGCAGCGCCTCTTAACCTCTTAGCGAAAATCACTAATTACATGCGCTGCTGTTACAGTAAAAATCAGCTAAAGATCTATTTGCACAAAGAGAAGCTAAAGAGGAGTAAATGAGAAGACATAATACTAATAAAAACTGCGTTTGGTGTTTATTTTCTTCTCTAAAAGCGCAGCGCCTCTTAACCTCTTAGCGAAAATCACTAATTACAGGCGCTGCTGTTACAGTAAAAACCAGCTAAAGATCTATTTTCACAAAGAGAAGCGAAAGAGGAGTAAATGAGAAGACATAATACCAATCAGAATATAGTTTCTGCTTTATTACTGCCTCTAAAAGCGTAGCGCCTCTTAACCTCTTTGTGAAAAAATCACTAATTACATGCGCTGCTGTTATAGTAAATACCAGCTAAAGATCTATTTGCACAAAGAGAAGCGAAAGAGGAGTAAATGAGAAAGCAGAATGCCATTCAGGGTATATTTTTGGTTTTATTACTTCCTCTAAAAGCGTAGCGCCTCTTAACCTCTTAGTGAAAAATCACTAATTACAGGCGCTGCTGTTACAAAGCAATGCTTAAAATTATTCAATTTATTTATAAAAATCAGCTAAAGATCTATTTGCACAAAGAGAAGCTAAAGAGGAGTAAATGAGAAGACATAATACTAATAAAAACTGCGTTTGGTGTTTATTTTCTTCTCTAAAAGCGCAGCGCCTCATAACCTCTTTGTGAATAAATCGCTTAAAAATTTAATGTACAGTTACTTATAGCCCTTTGGATAACGACTTAAAACCTAAGTAAATAATTTTTATGCATTAAAGCGCTTTATACCATCGACTAGCTTTAGAACATTGAAGTTTATTAGTAAACCAGTACTTATTTCTGCAAGTTTCATATAAGTTATCAATTGTGCAGAGTGAATTGGAAGAAGCTTATCAACCGCCTTTAGTTCAATTATTAATTTATTAGGTAATAAAATATCTAACCGGTAACCTGTATGTATATATTGATCTTTATAATATATCGGCAGCTCAACTTGGTTTTTAGCAGATAAGCCAATTTTACTTAATTCATATATTAAGCAAGTTTCGTAACTCGATTCTAATAACCCTGGGCCTAAATTCCTGTGTACTTCTATAGCGCAACCTATTACTGTTTTTGTTAATGTATCAGTATCCATAGGTATCCTTTTGCTTAATTTACAAGCATTTAATCAACTAAGAAAGAGTTCAAAATAAGACTTAAGTGTAGTACAAATAAAATAATAAAATTGAATACTTGTAGGCTATATGAAGCAAACTATTAAGTTGTCACTCGTTTGTTGAGCTATTTACTAATAAGATCAATTAAAGAACTATTTGCACAAAGAGAAACGAAAGAGAAGTAAATGAGAAAACATAATGCCAATCAGAGTATAGTTTCTGCTTTATTACTACCTCTAAAAGCGTAGCGCCTCTTAGCCTCTTTGTGAAAAAATCACTTATAACGGGTACGATTGTTACGAAAGCCACGCTTAAATTATTTAGTCTATTCACCAATAAATCAATTAAAGATCTATTTTCACAAAGAGAAGCGAAAGAGGAGTAAATGAGAAAACAGAATGCCAATCAGGGTATAGTTTCTGCTTTATTACTACCTCTAAAAGCGTAGCGCCTTTTAACCTCTTAGTGAAAAATCACTAATTACATGCGCTGCTGTTACAGTAAAAACCAGCTAAAGATCTATTTGCACAAAGAGCTATTTGCACAAAGAGAAATGAAAGAGAAGTAAATGAGAAAACACAATACCAATCAGAATACTGTTTCGGTGTTTATTTACTTCTTTAAAAGCTCAGCGCCTCTTAACCTCTTAGTGCATAAATTACTTATTAAAGGCTTTGCTTGTCACGCTAACAAGTTAACCGTAAATTCAACCTTGGCGGTAGACGCTGAGCTTGCTCGCGTGAGAAGCGCAGCTTCTAACCAGTCTATATTAGCTAATTACTTGGCTTTGTATTTAACCATGCTCTTTTCTGCTTCGTTTAGACGCAGGTAACTTACTACTCAATATTGCCAAGCATAAAATGGTCATAAACAACATTGAGTTTGCACCTGCTTGTAAAGAGTAATCTACCAATGAATGCAGCAGCATATCTATAATTGCAATGGCACAGCCAAAAGCAACGCCCTGAAACAACGCTGTTTTACGCTTTCTCATAGCTGCTATACATAACCATAAACAATAAAGTATAAGTGAGCCCAGTGCAGCTGTAGTGGGTATACCAAGCTCTACTGCAAACTGCACGTAATCGTTATGGGCGTTATCGTAGTAACCTGAATAAGGCTCAGACTGATACGCCGGAAACGCAGTATAAAATGTACCACCACCAGAGCCCAACAAAGGCTTATCTAAAATGAGGGGTATTGAATCACGTACAACTTCGTCACGGGTTTCTGATGAAATACTGGTTTCACTAATACGCTGTTTAACTTTTTCTACATCAAATATAGCGCCGATAATAATTAAATCGATTATAAAAAAACTAACTATAAGTAGTTTAAACGCTTTAGGTTTTTGCCTGTAAATAAAAAACGCGAGTAAGCTAACAACCATTAATGCAATAAAAAATGCAGAGTTACCCATACGGCTACGGGTTAAAATTAACGCAACAATAATAATAATTAACGAAATACGTAAAATTATTTTTGAGCTTAAAAGTATTTCTGTCCACGCACGAAGCGTTTGTTTTAATGTTTGTTTGTAATCGCTAGTAGAGCGCTTTAATTCGCTAACTAAAACACCAATACCCAAACATAAACATAAAGCTAAAAAATTTGCTAAAAAGTTAGAATAAGTAAACGTACCAATAGCACGTTCGGTATGTTTATAGCCAAATAACGGGCTAATTATATCGGGCGATAGGTTTAAATAAGTGGCATACAAAGCCTGAAACACACCGGCACTTATAATTGCATATATTAAATTTTTAATGCGCTTTTCGGTATTACAATAAATAAATAGTAGCCAACAAAATAAAATCATAAAACTTGTTTTAATAAGCATTTGTTTAGTTTGAAATGGGTCAACACTTACGGTAAATATTTGTACTGCGCATACGCCCGCAACTATACCGAGTACAGTAAATATGGGCCAAGAATATAAAGGAGGGTATAAAGGGTGCTCGTTATTAATACTGCTGTAAACTAAATGGGTGAAAAAGGTAGCACTAATTAATATTCCCATTGCTAAAATTGCCCAAGGGCGGTAACTACCTAATGGTAAGGGCAGCAAAAATAAAGTTGCACATAGTAAAAAAAATATAAAACGATTCACAGGGTTCTCTAAACTAAGAGCCTAAAAGAAGGGCTAAAAAAAAAGCCATATAAAGTAAAACGCAGCCAAAAGGCTGCGTTTTTATTATTTTATTAACGGTTAGTTACCGACTTCAGATATACCTGCATCGCCACCTGTTCCGCCTGCACCTTGCGGTACTGCAGTTGTTGGTAAAGTAACAATTACCGGAGCAGCAGGAGCTGGTGCACCACCAGGGCCAGCTGCTGTTGCTTCAGAGGCTACAGTGGCATCAACGCCAGCTGTAATAGCAGCCAGTGTAACAGCATCGCTATCAACGCCTGCAACAACAAGTGCAGCTAAAAAGTCAGAAATAAAAGCGCTGTCTGCGCCTATGGCTGTTATAACAGCATTCATAATTGCATCTAACTGCTCAGAAGAACATGTTCCGTTAGCAATAGGTGAGTCTAAATCAATAGGGCCTGTATTTTGGCAAAGCTGCTCAATTGCAGTAACAAGCTCTTGCTGCAACTCATCTGATGGAGTATCAGCAGTGGCGTTGTTTAAAATAGCAATTAAAGAATCTAAGCTTTCGACTTTAACTACCGCGTCTGTATCCGTTTGCGCAAAAGCAGGCAAAATCGTAAGCGCCGATGCGCTAGCAAATAAACCAGCAAGTATAAGTGATTTCATCTTGTGTCCCTTTAAGAGAATATTTAATTACAAAATTTTAGCGCATCGGTGCAAAAAGTAAACTCTTTATTTGCGCCATTATCACTAGTTTTTATTATTTTGGTTGGCGGCATTATTAAATTACCCTGCACGCCATCGCAACCTAAACCTTCAAGTACCTTTAAAGTTTCAGGTTTTTCTATCAAACAAGCTAAAACTTTAATACCAAAGCCATGACAAATATTATTGACTGTTTGAATAAAAAATTGGCTTTGAGTGTTATCTAATAAATCTTGAATATAGCTACCATCTATTTTTATATATTCTATATCTAACCCTTGTAAGTATCTAAACGAGGTTAAACTAGTACCAAAGTGTTCAACACACACGTTTATGCCAATATCTTTTATTGTATCTATATGTAAAGAAGCAACATGTACGTTATAAAGTAAGCTAATTTCATGCAATTCAAAAATCAAGTTTGTTTTAATAATTGGTTTAGTGTGTGCATAAAGAGTAAGCCATTCAATAAAGTCAGTTGAATACAACGAAGCCTTACTAATATTTAACGCAAATGTATCGTCTGGGTGTTGCTCTTTGACGTTTACAAAGTTACGAATTATTTTTTTGTCTAACTCTTCGGTTAAGTTAAGCTTTTCGGCCATAGCAAATAAATGGCCATTATTAACCTTTTCGCCTTCATGCGTAAAATGAGCAAACACCTCAAAGTAGCACTGCTTGTTTTGTGAGTTAGTGCGTTTAACTGGCTGCACCGAAAAGCTAACTTCACCAGTAGCAATGATTGATTGAATAAGCGAACGCCACTCTTTAACACTAAACAAGGTGTTTTTATCTACTTTATTTACAGCCGAATCGCCAATAGTACAGCCAGTATCAAGCGCCGAAAGCACACTACCAATAGATGAGCCTTTATCAACATTTACTAATGCTAAGTTAGCAAAACCATTCACGTGTAAGCTGTTTTTTTGTTTACTAAAAGCATCATTTATATCGAGGCGTGTTCTATTTAAAAATTGCATATCGAATGGGACTAAAGCAATAAAAGTACTACCATTAAGTCTAAATATTTTAGCATTAGTTAAAGTACCAACGACATTTTGCAAAGTAACGCTTACATCATGTACGTGCTCATCACCATCTTGGTAACTTACAGTTTGGTTAATATTAGCAAGTGAGGGGAGAGTAATCATCATTGCAGTGATTGGAGTGTCGCTAGTAATGGTGTCAACCACTGAATTAAAGTGGTTCTCAAACGAACGGCGGTTACCCAGCCCTGTGAGTGAGTCTACATATACCTCATCGGTAAGTGCTTGTGTTTGCTTTGTTAAAGAGTCAAAGGTGCTTTGTAGGTTCATTACCATATTATTTATGGCTTTAGTTACAGTACGCAGCTCGCGTGCAACAGGTATTTCGTCGTTTAATGTAAAGCGTTTACGCGTAACCAAGTGTGCTTGGTTTTCTACTGCTTTTAAAGGTTTAAACACTGCACGTAGTATTAAATATGCCACTGCAAGCGACGCTACCAATAATAATAAAGAACCATAAAAGCTGCGTTTAGTATGTTCCCATAGCGTTAAATACGATTGCCCAACATGGCTTGTTACTTCAAGTACTCCAGCCATAATCCAGCCATTGTTTAATTCTGATTGCATAGTAGGGGCTTTAAGCTTTACTGCTGTAATAAACCAATTAGGTACAGATTCAACGCGTTTTGGGCTTGTTAGGTCAAAAACTATTTTATTATCGGCGTTAGTAAATTTTATTTGTTTGTAATAACCGGAGTCGAAAATAGCGGTTGCCATGGTTTGGGCAATCATTAAGCTATCTTCTTCAAGGTAGGGTGATATTGAAAGCCCCAAGCTTGTTGCTGTATCTTGCGCGTGGCTACCCATTTGTGTTTGTAAGTAATCGCGGGTGGCTTCAACATCTGTAACTATCCTAACCACAAATGAAACAACCGAAATAACGATTATTAAACCGTAAACTTGGGTTTTAAGACTCAATCCGTTTTTAAAAAGTCGAGACATAACTGGTAGTTCCTTTAATGTTACTTTTAATGGGAGCAAGCTCACCTTGTTCAATTCGCTCTAGCATGGTATTCCAGGCAGAAACACCACGGCTATTTTTTACTTTATTACCTAACCCTTTTGATTTGGCTAACCATAAACCTTGGCCATTAAAACTATAGATAGGTGTTAAGTCAGGGCGCTTATTAGCGGGCAGTAGTTTAGTGTTAAAATTGCCTAAAACAAAGGGGATTTGATTTGGAGTTTCAATATATATAAGTACCATATGAGGTTGATTAACTGTTTTTTGGCGTACATACATTAAACGAACTTTATCTTCGGGTACACCAAGTGCTATTAATGTAAAGTATTTGGCAATTACGTAGTCTTCACAATCCCCCATACCCACGCCTAAACTTTCAAGTGGGGTGGCCCAATAATCTTTTTGGTGCCAAAGCTCATCATCGGTTTTGTATTTAATGTGCTTATTAAAAAAGTCATTCACTAAATGGATTTTTTGCCATTCACTTTTATCACCAGACTCATCTATAAAGCTTAGCCAACTTTTTATACGTTTATGCCCTTCATCACCATACTGTTTTTGAGCGCGCGCAATTATATCGCTATTGCGTAAATACAAAAGCGTATTTTGTGCGCATACAAAAAAAGACACTAATAATAAAATGTAAAACCCTAAACGCACAAATGTTCCTTTAAGTCTGTGTTCCTTAATAACCAAACAAGCCTAGTATAGTATTGGTAGCTTTGAAAAGGTAGATCACTAAAAAGTATGAGAGTACTAAAATAGTGCGATGCAACCAAATGCTGTGCAACATAAAATTAACAATAAAACAATCAAAAAGTACTCTTTAATTATTGAGTGCATTATTGTGTTGTGTATAATAGCAAGCTCACACGGCATGTGAAGCGCTTGAAAAGGGATTTTAGCTTAGTAATTCCTTTTTTGTTGTTTAGCAAAATAATGAAAGGAATTAAAGTGAAAGTTTTAAAAGCAGTATTACCTGTAGCAGGCCTTGGTACGCGTATGTTACCAGCCACAAAAGCCATCCCTAAAGAAATGCTCCCTCTGGTAGACAAACCTTTAGTTCAATATGTAGTTAACGAAGCTGTAGCCGCTGGCATAAAAGAAATAGTATTGGTTACACACGCTTCAAAAAACTCAATAGAAAATCACTTTGATACTAGCTTTGAGCTAGAAGCCACGCTAGAAGCACGTGTAAAACGTAGCCTACTAGAAGAGGTTCGCTCAATAGTGCCAACAGATGTAACGGTAATTTCTGTGCGCCAATCAGCCCCCCTCGGTTTAGGCCATGCGGTACTCGCAGCACGCCCAATAGTAGGTGAAAAGCCATTTGCTGTAATGCTACCCGATGTAATTATTGATAAATACAAATCTAACTTAAAAACCGACAATTTAAGCCAAATGATCGACCGGTTCGACAAAACGGGCTACAACCAAGTTATGGTAGAGCCCGTACCTCAAGAGCAAGTGCATCAATATGGTGTGGTTGATATCGCTGGTAAAAAAATAAATGCCGGCGAAAATGCTGCAATTAAAAACATGGTCGAAAAACCAAATAATATTGATGCCCCAAGTAACTTGGCAATAACAGGGCGCTATGTTGTATCTACAGCAATTTGGGATTTACTAGAATACACCCCACCAGGCGCAGGTGGCGAAATACAATTAACAGATGCGTTATTACAACTACGCCACCTAGAAACGCTTGAAGCCTACCACTTAAAAGGTAAATCGCATGATTGTGGTTCTAAATTAGGTTATATGCTTGCCAATGTAGAATATGCAATGCAATCAAGTCATATGGGTAAAGAGTTCACCGGGCGAGTTAAAGAATTACTTACCTTTAGTAATTAATAAATTAGATTATTTAAATTAAGGACAGTCATGGCTATTAAAATATTAAGTATTTTTGGTACGCGCCCTGAAGCTATTAAAATGGCACCATTGGTAAAAGCATTAAACTTAGCTGATGGCATTGAAGCTAAAGTATGCGTTACAGCACAGCATAGAGAAATGCTAGACCAAGTTTTAGACTTGTTCGAAATTGTACCCGAGTACGACTTAAATATAATGAAGCCAGGCCAAAGCTTATACGATGTAACTACAAACATCCTTTTAGGTTTAAAACCTATTTTAGAAGAGTTTAAGCCAGACCTAATACTTGTTCATGGCGATACAAGTACAACACTTTCAGCAAGCCTTGCAGCTTTTTATCAACAAATTCCAGTAGGGCATGTAGAAGCTGGCTTAAGAACAGGCAATTTAGCATCACCTTGGCCAGAGGAAGGTAATCGTAAGTTAACAGGTGCAATTACAAAGCTTCACTTTGCTCCAACCGATACGTCGCAACAAAACTTACTCAATGAAGGTGTTGATCCAAACGACATAGTTGTAACGGGCAACACAGTAATTGACGCACTTTTACAAGTGGTTGATAAAGTAAAAAAAGACGATGTATTAATCAGTACATTAAAAGCACAGTTTCCAGAGTTAGACGAAACTAAAAAGCTAATCCTAGTAACAGGACACAGAAGGGAAAGTTTTGGTGGCGGCTTTGAACGTATTTGCGAAGCACTAGCAGAAATAGCTACAGCTCATCCAGAAGCACAAGTGCTTTACCCAATGCACTTAAATCCTAATGTACGCGAACCGGTAAACCGTATTTTAAAAGACGTTAAAAACGTACAGCTTATAGAACCTCAAGACTACTTGCCATTTGTATACCTGATGAGTAAAGCTCACATAATAGTAACTGACTCAGGCGGCGTACAAGAAGAAGCGCCAAGCTTAGGTAAACCTGTTTTAGTAATGCGCGATACAACTGAGCGCCCAGAAGCAGTTGCTGCAGGCACAGTTAAATTAGTAGGCACCGATAAAAATCGAATTATAGCTGAAGTTAAAAACCTACTAACAAATCAAGCTGATTACCAAACAATGAGCCGTGCACATAATCCATATGGTGATGGGAAAGCGTGTGAGCGTATTATTTCAAAAATTAAACAACACTTTAACGTGCAATAAAACGTTTTTTAAAGGATTTTGTAATGACAATTAAAACAGTATCAGTAGTAGGTTTAGGCTACATAGGACTACCAACAGCAGCTGTAATAGCCTCAAGAGGGATCAACGTTATTGGTTTAGATGTAAATCAAAAAGCGGTTGATACAATTAACGCTGGTGAAATACATATTGTAGAGCCTGATTTAGATATTATTGTACGCGGTGTAGTTTCTACAGGTAACTTACGAGCAACAACGGTTCCAGAAAAAGCGGATGTATTTATGGTAGCAGTACCTACACCATTTATCCATAGCGAAAGCGGTGATCATAAAGCAGATCTAAGCTACATAGAATCTGCAGCTAAAACTATTGCCCCAGTACTCGAAAAAGGCAATTTAGTGATTTTAGAATCAACTTCACCAGTAGGTGCAACAGAGCAGTTGGCACAATGGTTAAGCGAAGCTCGCCCTGATTTATCGTTCCCGCAAGATAAAGGCGATGCAGCCGACATTAATATCGCACATTGCCCTGAACGCGTATTACCAGGTTATGTACTACAAGAGCTGGTATCTAACGACCGTGTTATAGGTGGTATGAGTAAAACGTGTAGCGAAAAAGCAGTAAAATTATACGAAACTTTTGTGCGCGGCGAGTGTATTATTACCAATGCCCGTACAGCTGAAATGGCAAAACTAACAGAAAACTCATTTCGTGATGTAAACATAGCATTTGCTAATGAACTATCGGTAATTTGCGACAAGCTTAAAATTAACGTATGGGAATTAGTTAAATTAGCTAATCGCCACCCTCGCGTAAATATACTTAACCCAGGCCCGGGTGTTGGTGGACACTGTATTGCTGTTGACCCGTGGTTTATTGTTGCTAGCTGCCCAGACGAAGCAAAAATAATTAAACAAGCGCGTTTAACAAATGATGCAAAACCGCATTACGTAATAAGTAAAATAGCTAAAGCCGCTGACGAATTTAAACGCCCAGTTATAGCGTGTTTAGGGCTTGCATTTAAAGCTGATATTGACGACTTGCGTGAAAGCCCTGCACTACAAATAGTACAAGAGCTAGCCATACAAAACGTAGGTAAAATTTTAGCAGTAGAACCTAATATACAAGAATTACCTGAAAAGCTTTCATCAAAAGGTGTTGAGCTTACAACGTTAGAAACAGCATTAGAGCAAGCTAATATTATAGTAGTGCTAGTAGATCACAAGCAATTTAAAGCAGCAGATAAAACAGAATTTGCCTCAAAAGTTGTGATAGACACGCGTGGGATAATGTAAGTTAAATGACTACCATTAAGTTAAATGAAAGTAATTTATATGGATGCTCTTCATGCAAATTAAGTTTTTATTTATAATAAATTTAGCAGTATGTTTTAAAAAGAAGAGCTATGCCTAAACAACATATAGTATTAGTTATGCCCCTCTCAACTTATGAGTGGGGTACAGATAATTGTGGTGGGGTAGACAGTGTTTGCCAAATGTTTGCTGAATTTTTGGTTAATCATTCTGACACTAGCTTTAAGTTTACTATCATTGGGCTCGATCCGCAGAGTAAAACATCCTACACAGGTGAAGTTATTAACTTAGCCGATAATGTAGATTTTATTTGGTTGCCAGCATCTAGTAAACAAACGGGTTTAAAAATTCCAGGTATTCTTTGGCAAAATTGGCATATTCGTAAATTATTAAAGTTACTTAAACCAGATTTAGTTCATACGCATTTTTGGAGTTCATTAATTGGAAGCGGCTTTACAGGTAAAACAGTAGTTACAGTTCATAGTTATAAAAAAATAGCCCGTAGAGATGTTGGCTTAGTGAATAATTTTTTATATGAAAGGGTTATTCCGCTAATTTTAAAAACACGGAGTGACTTTGTAGTTGTCGTAGGCCAGCAGTTAGAGCAAGCACTATTTGAGGATAACTTCAAATCGAAAGTAATTCATAATCCAATTGATCAAAAATATTTTGAAGCTGACTATATAAAACGTGAACGAAAAGAAATAAAGCTTGTGACCTGTGCATTATTAACACCAAGAAAGAGGGTCGAAGATTCTATCGTTTTGTTTAATAAACTAGTCAAAAGTGGTCTTGGGTCTTCTCTAATTATTATCGGGCCAGCCGCCGATAGACTATACACTGAGCAACTTAAAAAGCAGGTGACTTCTTTGGGCTTAGAAGGAAAAGTGAGCTTTTTAGGTAAGCTAAACAAAACCCAAATTGTTGAGCAATACCTTAATTCTGATTTAGGTGTTTTTACTTCTAGCGAAGAGACTTTTGGCTTAGCTCCTTTAGAGATGTTAGCTGTTGGTCTGCCTCTAGTTGCCACTGAGGTTGGCATACTTGAAGATGAGAAAGCTTTCTTTGAAAATATGGGGGTTTTATATTACTCAGACTCGTTGAGCCCCGACAAAATTAATAATCTTGTTTTAAAGCATAACGTAGACTACTCGAAACACGCTCTCGAAACTAAATTTAACATTAAATCGATTTTTAGCCAATATAGTAATTTATATGTAAGAATTTTAGATGAAGTACAATAATGCTTAAATCATTACTCAAATATGCGCCAGTACAAATTTTTGCAGCGATTAGTGTTTTCGCCTTAATTAGCATACATACAAAGTTATTAACGACGACGGAATACGGTATGTTGGCACTAATGCTACTCACTGTAGAAGTTGTTAGGGCAGTGGCAGCACAGTGGATTAATTCTAGTATGTTGCGTTTACTCCCTAGTAAAAAAGAAGAAGAGTATGAGCACTTTGCCGCTATAGCGACTTCAATCATTTTTTGCTGCACGTTACCTGCAGTAGCATTAGTCATTTTAGGTTTGTATTTAACTGATTTATTAACGTTTTACACTTTTACAGCTACATTTTTACTATTTTTAACGAAAGCTTTTTATCTGTTCTATTTAGAATTAGCACGAGTTATGGAGCGTTTAAATCAATATAGGATGGCTGTACTAACTCAATCCATAATGTCTATTGTATTTACAGGAGGGTTGTTGTTTTTTTATTCTGATACATTGTCTGCACTGTGTGCCTTATTTTTAAGTTATATTGCTGCGGGTTCAATCGTATTTAAACCTTTAAAGTTTAGTATAAGTAAACTTAGAACTGCTGACGCTCAGGCTATTTTTTCATATGGTTTACCATTAATGGCAAGTGGGTTGGTAGCAGCCATATCAAGTCGGTTAGATCGTTACTTTATTGCAGATAATCTTAACTTAGCACAAACAGGTATTTACGCCGCTATTTCAAATATTTTACTTGGTATTGGTGCACTTATTTTTATGGTTGTAGCTTTACCTAGTTACCCTGAACTAACAAAAAAAATTAATAATAAGGCTGAATTATATAAAGCTCATGGCGAGTACTTAACTTTATTATGTTTAATTGCATTACCAGCATTAGTTGGTTTTTGTCTATTAGCAGAACCGATAATGCAACTATTACTTAGTGAAGAATACTTATCACAAGGCTCAATAATCATTTATATTTTATGTGCAGGAGTATTTGTTGTAAATTTAAAAGCACATTATATAGACCATGGTTTACAGTTTTCCTTAAATACCAAGTACCTCCCAAAAATTAGTGTTCTTTCTTTAGTCGTTAACCTTACTTTATTAATTACCTTAATACCTCTTTACGGTTTAATCGGCGCTGCAAGTGCTTTTTTTATCGCGAGTCTGATCTCATTTAGCGTGGCTTTATTTTTATCTATTAAAAAAGGATATAAATACATTGTACCAAGGCAAGTATATAAAATTATTATTTCAACGATATGTATGGCGATCTTTTTACCTGAGCTTCGTGTCTATAATTTTTTAGTAATGAATATACCGATTTTAAATGTTATTTTTGATGTAATTATTGGTGTATGTATATTTTCACTTATACTCATGCTGCTTAACTACAAAAAATGCAAAATACGGATATTTAATAAATGAATAGTAAAAATTTATATAGGGCGATGTTGCTTGTTTTTATATCATACTTTATTTTAGGTGGATACTTACTTGAGAATCTAGGTGTAAAATATGTATCAGAAGGGGGGAACCCTTTAATGAAGATACATGTTTCAACTTATATTTTAATATTAACCTTTGCTTTTTTTACTCTAAGAAAGGGGGGTTTTTCACCTTTAAAAAATCTTAAAGAACTTAGAGGTGCCTGGCTTATAAGTGTATTAAGTATTGTTATAGTTATAATCTATGGTTTATTTAGGTTTGGTACATCAGGTATGGCTTATTTAGTTGACACTATGGCAGTCCCGCTGTTAGCTGTTTATTTATTAAGTCAATTAAGTAATATTTATAAAAATAAGCTATTAAGATTGTTGGCATATCTACTCTTTATTAATTCATTAATTGCTATTTTAGAATTTATATTAGGTAGTACATTAATGTCGGTTGAGATTGCAAATTTTAGTCACTTTAGGTCAACAGCTCTATTAACACATCCTTTAAATAATGCTTTAATTACTGCTGCACTTGCACCTATATTGATGAGTTACACTCGAATACCTTACTTGATTTATTTCACCGTTGTTATTTTAGCATTGTTTGCCTTTGGTGGCAGGGGAGCTACGGGGATATTTCTTTTAGGTATGTTTTTACTCGTAATGCCAAAAATCCCATCGTTTATTTCATTCGGTATTAAAATATCAAAAATGCGCTTTGCCGTAATTCAGGCCCTCGCTTTTTTTGTATCCATTTTTACAATATTAGTAATCACTTTCACTCCAATTGGATCCCGTATACTTAGTAAGCTTCATATCGATGGCAGTGCTCAGGCTCGTTTTGATGTTTTTTTAATTTTTGATCAGCTAAGTCCTATGGAGTGGGTTTTTGGTGCATCATCTTCACTTATGGATAATATTAAATTTTTTATTGAGGTAGATGTCATTGAAAATTATTTCATAGGTTGGATAGTAAGTTTTGGAACAATAGGTGCTTTTTTACTTTTTGTAAGCTGTTATATGGTTCCGATAAAGTTGCTAACAAAAAGAAATATGGGAGTAAATGTCGCACTAATTATATTTATTATGGTGTCACTGACCAATAATGCTTTAACGACGAAAACCCCTGCTTTAATTTTTTTATTTAGCGCCATGTATCTCTACAGGACAATAGGAAATAAAAATGAAGCTTTATTATATAGGTAATTATTTACACAGACGCGGAATTCCTTTGTTACCCAGGATTTTTAATATTTTTATTCGGATTATACATAACTCAGCTGTTTTTTCTGAAACTAGTATTGGTACTAACACTATATTTGCATATGGTGGGATCGGGGTTGTAATACATAAAAGATCTGTTATTGGTAAAAACTGTGTAATAGGTTCAAACGTTACTATTGGTGGTAAATCTAAGTCAGTAAATGTTCCTGTAATTGGTGATCATTGCTTTATCGCGACAGGCGCAAAAATTTTAGGTGAAATCACTATAGGTGATAATTGTGTTATTGGTGCCAATTGTGTTGTAGTCAAAAATATTTCTGATAATAGTCTAGTTGCAGGCATACCAGGGAAAATAATAAAATCAAATATTGAACCAAAGGATTACTATTAATGTTTTCAAGCAGATTATATAAGCTGAGTCCTATTTTTATCCAAAATTTTTTATTAAGCTCAAGAGCGTTTATACGAAAAAAACTTAGAGAAAATAAAGAGAGTGAACGACTTACAAAAGAACTGATTTCTCATGACTATAACTCAGAAGTGTTAAAGCAGTATCAAAGTAAAACTCTCACTACGGTATTGACTGAAGCGCAAAATAGTATCGCTTTTTATCGACGCTTTACTGATGATATTAATACTTTTCCTTATATAGATAAGGCTGACGTAAATCGTAATAAAAGTAAGTTTTTATCGCCTAGTAAGTCAGGCGTAGTTGTAAAAGGGTCTACCAGTGGCACTACAGGTGCTCCTTTAACAATCCCGCAAAATATGCAATCTGTAGTTGCTGAGCAAGCTTTTATAAATCGTATGATGCATTGGGCTGGAGTTGGGTCTAATGATAAACGAGCATGGCTACGAGGAGATATGATTGTGCCACAGGATCAAAAAGAAGGTCCGTTTTGGCGTTACTCGTATTTTGAAAACATGATTTTGTTATCTTCATTTCATTTAGCACAAAAAAACTTAGATAGTTATTTAACCGCAATGCAAAACTATGGTGTGCAAGCTATTCAAGCATACCCATCTTCTATTGTTACACTTGCAAAATATTTAGAGGTTAATGATGCCTATTACCCAGGTGATTTAAAGTCAATTATTACCTCTTCTGAATCATTATCGAAAGAAGATAAGTTGCTTATTGAAAAAAGGTTCAAATGTACAGTATTTGACTGGTACGGGCTATTTGAAAGAGTCGCCGCTATTGCAAGCTGTGAACATGGCCGTTATCACATATTAACAGACTATTCCTATGTAGAATTAGTCCCTGCAGGAAAAACTGAAGACGGACGAGATAGAGCCGAAATTATAGGTACTAATTTTAACAATTCGCTTTATCCGCTAATACGCTATAAAACAGGCGATCATGTTGTATTGTCTGAGGAAGTAACTTGTCCATGTGGGCGTATATTCCCAATTATTGATTCTATTGAAGGTAGAGTTGGGGATTACTTAATTGGGGATGATGGACAAAAAGTACATATATTGAATCATATACCTAAAGGGGTGAGTGGATTATTGGCAACACAATTTGTCCAAAAGGAAAAAAATAAAATTGATATCAGAGTAGTAGTTGATCAAAGTAAATTTGATAACAAGCAACGTTCAATTTTAATTAATAACGCTAAAGCTAAACTTGGTAATTCAATTGAATTTAATATTGAAGAGTTAGAAGAGCTTCCAAGAACAAAAAATGGTAAGGCACGTCAAGCAATATGTAGCATCGAAAATTAGTATAAATGCATAAAAGCCATAAAGTTTAATATGAATCTAATAAACAAGGAATGTAATGTTTTTTTCACGTATATCACAAATTATCTTTTTTCTATTTTTTGTCGGGATAATAGGTGTGTTTTCTTTCGAACTCGACAAGCCTGCACATATTGTAAATATAAGAGGTATAGATTACCTTGTTCATCCTGGTTACATTATTCAAGATTATAACCACGCTACTAATGAGATTTATGCATCTAAAGGTGCCAAAGTTTATTTAAGCACAGATTTGGGTAAAACGTTCAATAGTTTATATACAGTTCCTTTTACTTTTGAGCTGGCAGCATTCGCATCACGTTTTGCAATAGTTCGTAGCTTAACTGGTTTTCATGAAAGCATTGAAGTTAAAGTTATAAGTCAAAAAAAGCATTTAATTATTTATGGTAAAAGTATTTTTACATGGTCGAAAAGTTCAGGCCTTACAAAAAGTACTCAAGAACTCAGGAGGATAGGTGGTAATAAACTTACTTTGTCGCAAAGTGTAACCCAACTACCTGACGGAACACTCTTTCTAGGTGAATACGGACGAAATACAAAAAAAATGAGATTAGTGTATTAAAAAGTACCGATGAAGGCTTTACATGGGAAGTAGCAACTACACTTGCAGGAGGACTTATAAGGCATATTCATACTGTTGCTTACAACCCTTTTGATAGAAATGTTTGGCTTGGGACTGGCGATACAAGTGAGCAAATATTTTTAGGTTTTATACATGATGGGGTTTTTAATAAAGTATTTAAAAACAAACAAGATTATCGAGCCGTTAGTTTTCAATTCCTTGGTAATAAGGTTTTCTGGGGTAGTGATTCCCCTGATATAGAGACTAATCATATTTACTCATTCGATTTGAATAAAAACGTGCTGACTAATTATGGTGCTGTTAATGGCCCCGTGTACTATAGCTATTTAAATAAAAATGAAGAAATGTACTTTGCTACGGCACATGAAACACTAGGTATTGGTATGCATAATGATAATGTTTCAATATGGAAAAAAACCGATGATGGGTTAGAAGAGGTTTTCACAGTGCCACGCGCAAATAACACGAAACGACATTCATTAATAAGGTTCCCTAAAAGTAATCAATACGATGGTTTAATTTTTAGTGCTCATAATATTTCACCAAAAGGAGCTTTTTTGTTTGTTAAAAGCTAACACTTAAAGTAGTAGGTAATGAAAATACTCGATTTTAATTAATGTAAGTTATAGTAAATTACGAAGTTAATTTTTAATCTTATTAAGATAGTAATATGAATTTATGAACTACCTGTTGTGCATCAGAAGTAAATTAATATTGATGTTTTTACAGGGTGATTTCGGTTTTACTCCAATTAATAAAGTAAAAGAATACAAAATCAATGATTGAAAATTAATATTGGACGCGCATTTACAATTTATAAGGGTTTTTAATGAGTTTACTTGTTTTTTTTAAGCATAAATTAGTTGAGAAAATAAGATGTTTATATCTAATTCACTTCAACTTTAGGTATAAAAGTAATATGCAGCGTTATAAGCAATCTATAAATAAAAAAAGCAAAATTTTAATAAAGTCTGAATTGAAAGAGTTGAAAAATTACTGGGGGTGTTATCCACTCCAGTATTTTAATCATGACTTTTATTCGAAAAATTGCATGTTAAGTATGGAAGAAATGAAAAAGTTTATACCAAGCTATTATTTTTATCGAGTAATATTTCCGCAATATGATGATTCAAAAGCAGTACTCAATATTGTAGAAGATAAAATAGTAATGGACGTTTTATTTGATGGAATGAACTTCCCAACGGCAAATGTCATAGCTAAGAAAAAGACTCGCTACATTTTTAATTCAAAAGGTATTGCGCTAAATAACGATAGTTTTGAAGAGTTATTAAGCTCCTCCCATAGTGCTAAGCTATTTATTAAACCTGCAAATGGGCGCGGGGGTAGCGGAATTTTAATTGCTAAAAAGCAAGACGATGTTTATAAAATTAAAGGCTCTGATTTAGAGTTAAACTTTGATTATGTTAGTAAGTTGAAAGGTGATTTTGTTATAGAAGAAGCTATTTCACAGCATTTGGATATCGAAGCCGTCTATGCTCACAGTGTAAACACACTTAGAGTTATTACAAAAAGAAATACTCAAGGGCAAGTAGAGATAATAGCTACAACGCTTAGGATGGGGTCGAAGGGGAGCGAAATAGACAATACATCTGCAGGAGGCCTTGTTATAGGTATTGATTTATTAACCGGTCACGCTTTTAGAGATTATGCGACACAAGAATATGGTTTAGAGCGTTTTTATGAACATCCAGACTCCGGTTTTAAATTTAAAAATTTAAAAATTCCTAATTGGTTAAATATTCAGAATGAAATATTAGAACTTGCTAATGAAAATATAATTTTGAATTTAACTGGCTGGGATATTGCGGTAACAAATGATGGAATTGTAGTTATTGAAATCAATACATTATTTGGTATTGATGGATTGCAGTCAGCTTTAGGTGGGCTAGAAAAAAAGTTCTCTGAAAATAGAACTGTTAAAATGTGAGGAATTAAATTGAAGAGTAAAGTATTGGTAATTAGTGTGTCAAATAAAGGGGCAGGTGGTGTAGCTAGTGTTGTTAGCACCTTTATGGATAATGAATTTTTAAACTCAAAGCATCAAATTAGCTATTTTTTTACGAATAGACCAGGGGGCAATGTTAGGAAATTTATAAGTACGTTGTTTGCTTTTATTTCTTTTCCCTTTCTATTAATTTTTAATAGGTATGAGGTGGCTCATATTCATGGCGGAAGTGTGCTCCGTAAAAGCTATTATGCACTTTGGTTAAAGCTTTTTAAAATACCAACTATATATCAAAACCACGCCGCTAACCTTGATTCATACTATAAAGGTGCAACAGGTATTAAAAGAGCGTATATGGATTATATTTTTAATCTTTATGACCTTCGATTATGTTTAGGTAGTTACTGGAAGCAAACATTAGGCCAGGTTATGGGGGCAAAGTGGGAAGTACTATATAACCCTGTACCTGAATTGCTATTAAAGAAATCACATCATAATACCTGTAATTTTACATTTATGGGCGAGCTTAGTTCTCGAAAAGGGGTTAAAGATTTAATACATGCATTTGCAAAAGCAGAAAACAAAAATGCGCGATTGCTAGTTGCGGGTAACGGTGATGTTGAATGCTTGGCTTTACTATGCAGCGAACTTGGCATTTCTGAAAAGGTAGAATTCTTGGGATGGATTAACAAAGAGGAAAAGCTTGATTTGTTAGCGCGAACAGATGTTGTAGTGCTGCCAAGTTATGCTGAAGGCCTACCTATGAGTATTCTTGAAGCTATGTCCGTAGGTTTGCCTGTTATAACAACACCCGTAGGTGCAGTAGAAGATGCAATTACACACAATGTTCATGGTTTGTTAGTGCAACCAGGTAACATAGAGCAAATTTCTGATGCATTAAATAAGCTCACACATAACATAGACAAGCGAATTCAATTTGGAAAGGCTGCCAAGGGTAAGTTTTTAGAGTGTTTTAAAGATGATGTAGTAGCTAAAAGCTTATCAAATTACTACCAGAAATTAATTATAAGGGCGGAGAAATGAGTTGTCAGGTTGGTTTAATAACAAAAAAAATGTTTCTTATCGCTAAAAGTGATGATTATGCAGGACAAGACCCATTTGATGGACTCAATAGTAAGCTATTTGAATTATTCCCTCGTTTAAAAAGGGGTCTTGTTGGGCTTGCTTGGATTCAGTTACATAAACGTTCAGCAGTAAACTTAAGACCATTATGCGGGGTACCAAAAAAGCGAAACCCAAAAGGTATTGGTTTATTTATTTTAGGTTTATTGGAAGACTATAAAGCAACAAATGAGAAAATATATTTAGATGAAGCCAAAGAACTTGCTGACTGGTTGCTTACCCAGCAAAGCGATAAAGCTACTTGGCAACATAGTTGTTGGGGATATCATTTTGACTGGAATGCACGCGCTTTTTTTGTGCCAAAGGGTAAGCCCAACGTTATTACTACTATTTATGTGGCACAAGCTTTATACGCATTAAGTGAAGTGACCTGCGAAAATAAATATAGAGAACCAGCGCTTGATAGTGCTCATTTTATTGTTAAAACTTTATACAAAGAAAGTGATAATAAACAGTTTTTTGGCTACATACCAGGTGAAAATACATTTGTACATAACGCAAGTCTATGGGGTGCTGCTTGGGTAGCAAAAGTGGCTACACTTACAAGCAATGAACATTATAAGCAGCTTGCTTTAAATGCTGCGCGTCAGTCAGTAAAAGGTCAGGGAGCTGATGGCTCTTGGGTTTATGGCGCTCGCCACCATCATCAGTTTATAGATGGCTTTCACACTGGCTACAATTTAGAAGCATTACGCTTATTAAGTGACACTCTAAATACAGATGAATTTGAAGAGTCTATTAAGCTAGGTTTACAATATTACAAAGAGCATCTATTCGAAGCAGACGGTACCGCTAAATATTATAATAATAACCGTTATCCATTAGACATGCATAGTGTTTCGCAAGCTATTTTTACGTTATTAAAAGTAGGTAAAACAGCTGAAGATTTTGCTATGGCTGAAAAAATAATAAACCGCTCTATTGGAACACTGTACCTATCAAAAGAGCAGCGTTTTATTTATCAAAAAAACAAGCTTTTTACTAATAAAATAAACTACATACGTTGGACCCAAGCGTGGGTTTATTATTCATTTGCTTACTTTCATAGTCAAAAAAATAGTCAACAAAGTAGAAGCTGAACCACTTTTTAAAACGGATATAAAAATGAAACGAATTGAATTTCTAAAAGCGCCTATGGATATAGCATCAATGGAAGAAACTGTTTCTTTTATTGAAAGTAGAATTGAACAAAAGCAATTTTTGCAGCATGTAGTGGTTAATGTGGCAAAAATTGTAAATATGCAAAAAGATCTTGTTTTAGCTGATTCAGTTAAAGCGTGCGATTTAATAAATATTGATGGTATGGGTGTTGTATTTGGCGCACGTTTTTTAGGGCACAATGTACCAGAGCGTGTTGCTGGTGTTGATTTATTCCATGAGCTGTTAGCCATGAGTGCCAACCGAGATTTCCCTGTTTTTTTACTTGGTGCTACCGGAGAGGTCGTTACTAAAACTGTTGATAAAGTGACAGCGTTAAATCCTAATCTAACAATCGCGGGTTATAACGATGGCTACTTTTGGGATGATGAGGAAGCAGTGGTCACTAAAATACGGGAGTCTGGCGCTAAGTTATTATTTGTTGCAATTACCTCGCCTAAAAAAGAAAATTTTATTAATAAATGGCAAAACAAACTTGGCGTCGATTTTGTTATGGGGGTAGGCGGCACATTTGATGTGGTTGCCGGTAAAGTAAAGCGTGCACCACAGTGGATGCAAAAAGCAGGATTAGAATGGCTCTATAGAGTAATGCAAGAGCCAGGAAGGATGTGGAAGCGCTATTTAAAAACAAATACAAAGTACTTAATACTTTTATTAAGTGAAAAATTTAAAGCTAAAAAAGGAAGTTAGTATGTTTAATGTTATTAATAAAGATAGGGTGGCCTACCTCTATAATGAATTTGTTGTAAAAATGCTTCACGATAAAGAAAGAAAGCCATTATTACAGCAAATTAAAGAGCTTTACTTATTAGCGCGAGCGATAAAATATTGGCCCCATAATTATTTTAAATATGATGGATACAAAAAAGGCAAAAGCTTAGACGAAGTTAAGTTATATTCAACCGGGTTACTTTTTGGTGACTTTAGACAAAAATACTTAAATGATTGCAGGTATACAGTATTTGCTGATGATAAGTTTTTATTTCATAAGTTAATGGCTGATTCTAATATACCAACAGCCAAGTTAATAAATGTGATTTCTCATAATATGGGTAAAAATGAGTCAATAGGCCTAAATGATGCAAATGCTAAAGATGTTTTAGACTCTATTATTGCGCGTGCGATTGTTATTAAGCCTGTAATTGACTCATCCCAGGGTGCTGGTGTTAATGTAATTAATATTAATACCGATGCTCTAAAAAAATTTGAAATTTCGGGCATTACTTATACTTCAGCAGAGTTATTAGAAAAAATATTCTCTGAATCGGCTTGCAGTTATTTAATTGAAGAAAAGATACAGCAGCATTCATTTAACCAGAGCATTTATCCTGAGTCAGTAAATACAGTAAGAGTAGATTCATTACTTTCAAAAGCAGGTGAAGCGATTATCAATTCAGCCTATTTGCGCATTGGCAGGAATGGCCGTAAGGTCGATAATTGGTCTGGGAAATCTGGGGGGATAGGCGTAAATGTTAATATTGAGACTGGAGAATTAAGTTCACTAGGTATCGACTATTGTAAAAATCTATATTCAGAGCACCCAAATACAGGCGTTGCCTTTTCTGGTCTAACGGTTCCATATTGGGATGAAATTATTAATATTGTTAAAAAAGCAGCTTTACAGTTTCCAAACCTTAAATCATTGGGTTGGGATATTGCTTTGACCGAAAATGGTCCTCTAATATTAGAGGTAAATGCCGATTATGATATTTTAGCTCAACAGACTTGCACGCAGGCTTTTGGTCAAAATACTGCATTTTATTCTGAGCTGATTAATTACAGTAAAAATACTAAATACCAAAAGCATTTTGCAATTAGTCGCTAATGATAGTAGTACGATAAATTAATCTTAGATAGGATTTTATTTATAAAAAACATAGAGCAATAGAGTTATATTTAAACGTATACGCTTAAATTTATCTCTGAGGTATGTTGAGTGTTACATCTAAACTAAAGTTTTACTGTAAAAGGGCTAGGAATTATTTTTTATCTTGGCCCTACCTTGAATTTTCACCTTTATTGCATTTAGTATTTTCAAACCTCCTTCGCGCATATATTATTTGTTACCTTATTTGAGTTATTTACTTGCTCTAGAGGTGGTAATTTAGTCAGTTAATGTGGCCGGTATAGGCATCAGCATCAAAAATAAAGAGGTAACTGTAGTTAAGTGCCTATAACCCTTTATTGCTATTTAAACTTCTTCTTGATATTTCATAAAGTAATTTGATTTAGTTTATAAGGTGCTGTCAGAGTATTTTCCCGCTTATTTAAGTAACTTGAATTAAACATTAGCTAATTCTTTAGTGCTTTATTTTGTGCTCTTTCCCCTCATTGCTCATTGACTATTGCTTTTCTTGTCGTTTAATCCTGTTGCTTGAGTGGGAAAGTAATCCTTTTGTAGCATTTTGTTTGTTTTAATCTTGTTTGTATATATAATCCCCTGAATTGGTTTTAGGAACAGTAATCATTAATAAAGGTTACTTTAAATTTGATGCATGATAATGCACTTTTTATTTTCGAGGGAAGAAATGATTAAAACATTAACAAAATTTAAAAAATTAAGCGCAATGATTGCACTTACTTTAGCTAGCTCGCAAACATTAGCAGCAGACTTAGGTGTTGCAAATAACTTTTCTGCATTTGTATTTGACGAGTTTAAGTCTCACGTAGGCCGTGCTGATGGCGCTATTGCTGCTGGCGATATTAATTTAAAAGGTGTGTACAGTGTTGGCTATAACCGCCCATCGAGCCCTAATGAATATTACTTAATCAGCGAAACAGGTATTGAATTTGAGCGCGGTCGCCAGTTTGTTGGTAGCATGCTTGCCGGTGGTGGTATTGACACCCATTGGAGTGTGCGTTGGAGCATGGAGCAAGGTTCAAGCATTAAAAGCCACCAAGATGAGTCTGCATTCCCGTTTAGCTTTGATGAGCAAGAAGAATACTATAAAAATTTAAGCTCAAAACTCAATCAGCTTGACGAAACAGGTACAGCTAAATGGAAGTGGGGTGGGCTTTACCTAAAAGGTGATAGTACATCTGAAACTCAAGTATTTAATGTAGATGCTGAGCGATTTGCTAAAGCTCATACTTTTAAGGTTCGTGGTATACCTAAAGGCGCTACTGTTATTTTTAATATAACAGGCGATCAAAATGTAAATGTAAGAAGTAAAAGCTTTGCTAGGTTAAGAAAGCATGCTTCTAAAACTGTATTTAATTTTGTTGATGCTCAAAATCTTAATATTAAAGGTAGCCGCTGGGAAGGGGTGATTTTAGCTCCTTATGCTGATATTAAAGCCTCTTTTGGTATCGCTAAAATGCCTGTTATTAGCCAAAGCTTTCGTGGATCAATGGCGTTGTTAGGGGGCGAGTTTAAGGGGGTACTACCATCTGTTGCTGAACCAATTGCTCCATTTGCAATGGAGCCAAAATGGCAATGGTATTCTAGTGACTTTATGCCGCAATACAATCAAGTAATGAGCACTCCAGTTATTGTTCAGCTAAATGATGATAACAATGACGGTGTTATCAATAATAGTGATGTGGCTGATATAGTCGTTGTTACCTTTAAAAATGGAGATTACTCACACGGAGTTGTAAGAGCGCTGAGCGGTATTAATGGCACTGAGTTATGGGATTACTCTCAAGGTGCGATTATGGCTGATGCGGCATTCTCGGTGGGGGCGGCTGACTTCGACAATGATGGTATAGTTGAAATTATTGCTACGAGTAGGTTTGAAGATTTTGTATCTGTGATTGATAATACTGGAGTAGCAAAAAAACAAATAGGCAAGATCAATTCTGGCTGGAGAACCACCAGTGATATAGCTATAGCAGACATTAATAACGATGGTTCTTTAGAGTTTACGCTTGGAGATGCTGTTTATAATTATGATACTGGCTCGTTATTCAATTTTAATAGGTCACCAACATCTACTATTTTTGATTCAAACAATGATGGTATCCAGGAAGTATTTACCAATGGTGAGTTACTAGATGAAAATGGCGCTGTTCTTTGGTCATACAAGGGTGAAAATGACGTATGGTTCTCATCTGTCGCCGATATCGATGATGATAAAAAGCCTGAGATTATATTGTCAATTCCTTCTGGTACTTTATCACAAGAAAAAAGTCGAGTAGTAGTACTTGAACATAATGGTAACGTTAAGTGGGAAGTTAATACTGAGGCTAACTCAGGTGGTGGTGCACAAGCCATATCAAACTTTTTAGGTTCAACTCATATGGGCATTGTAAACGCGGGTTACACAGCTGTTACTATGTACGATAAAGATGGGCAGTTAGTGTGGTCTGTGGCTAACGATGACGAGTGGAGTGGTAAAATAGGTGTAAGCGCTTATGACTTTAATGGCGATGGTATTGATGAAGTAATAGTTCAAGATCATCTTACTGTTAGAGTGCTTAATGGTGTTAATGGTGAAGTTTTATCAACCGTTGATAATTCAACGGCATCACTTTGGGAATATCCAATAGTAGTAGATTTAGAAGGCGATAATAACGCTGAGTTAGTTGTTGTTTCTAATAACTATGATTCTCGCTGGTCAATTAACAACGGTGTAACTGTATATGGCGCTGCTGACAGTAGTAAACCATGGAAAAATGCGACTAGAATATGGAATCAGCATTCTTACCATCAAACTAATATATCTCAAGATGGTCAAATTCCTAAAGTCGAAAAACCTAGTTGGTTAAATAATAATACATATCGTTCAAGTACAATTAAGTAAATATTTACTTTTTATTTAAAAAGCCAATTAAGTTTTTAATTGGCTTTTTTATTGTTTATATTATTAACATTTTGTATTTCAAAAATAAGTAGGATTTACGTTTGTCGAAATTAAAAGCAGATCCAGCTATACGCAGTTTACTAAATCGTATGCCTAGTAATGTGCAAGATAGCTTTACTGAAGAGCAGCTAGCTCATTTAAAAGTGGCTATAGGTGCAAGGCAGTGGGGTAAGCATGCTGTGGATTGCAGAGGTGTAATTAAGTTCTTTAAATACAGATACTATTTTGTTTTACTGGCTGGTCGTAACAGAAGAGAACTTAGTAAAAAAGAGCAAAAAATAGCAGCTATATCGCAGGCAATAACTGTATCACTATTTAGTTTTTTTGTTATTACAACTTTGATGCTTATTATTTATTTAGTTAAGTCGGCTTTAGGTATTGATATATTTAGTAATTACTCTTTTGGGGTATGGGCTTGGTTTAAAGATTTGTTTAAATAAAAATAAGATGCTTCAGTTTGGAGGTGGTTTATAAATGTTTATGTAAGTTTGTATTTGTTTTGTTTTGTGTAAGTTCCTCGCTACTTAAAGACATTTTACATAATATTACTATATAAAGTCATCCTTAATGTTGAATACTTTAGTATGATACTGTAACATTTGCCGCACAGTTTTGTGGAGCTTATTTCACTTTTAAGATATCTATAGGGATACATAGTATGACATCTTCAAGGACGTTTAAGCCTAATGGCTCGTCTGATGCGAATTTTTATCGATTGTTCGATATTTTTGCATTATTTTTGGCCTTTCAATGTTCTGCTGTTTTTTATAGCTTTGAACTCTCGCCCACTTATATGGTTGCTGCATTAACCGTTGCGTTAAGTTTTCTGTATTGTGCTGAAATATTCTCGGCGTATCGCTCTTGGCGCGCAGGAAAATTTAGAACTATGGTGCTATGTGCTTGGGGAGCTTTATTTGCTGCATTCGCTGTTTTATTTTTTGTATCATTTGCGCTTAAGTTTACCGATGAGCTTTCGCGCATTGGTTTGGGTTTGTGGTTTTTATTGAGCTTTGCTTTTATGTATGGCTGGCGATTAGGCGCACATATGTTTAAGCGTAACAAGCGTAAACTGGGAATGAACTTACGTAATGTTGCAATTGTTGGAGCAACAGAGTCGGCCGTGCATTTGTATAATGAAATTACTAAAAATGATGAGCTAGGCTTTAAGTTCTTAGGTTTTTATGACGACAGGCAACCAGAACGCCTATTTGAAAATGCAACAAAACATGATGTAGCGGGTAAGATTCAAGATGCAGTTGATGCTGCCCGAAATGGACATATAAGTGTTTTATATATTGCCCTACCTATGAAAGCAGATAAACGCATAGCGGATATACTGCTGCAGTTAGGTGATACCACAGTTGATGTACATATTATTCCTGACTTTTTAGTATCTAACCTAATACACGCAAGAATAGAGCACGTGGGTGAACTTGATACACTAAGCGTATTTGAATCCCCCTTTATTGGTGCGCGAGAATTTATTAAACGTACCGAGGATGTAATTGTTGCTAGTATCATTTTACTGTTGATCTCACCTCTTTTAATGGCTATTACATTTGCCGTTAAATTTACTTCTAAAGGGCCTGTTATTTTTAAACAAGACAGGTATGGCCTTGATGGGCGAAAAATTAAGGTATGGAAGTTTCGCTCAATGACGGTTACCGAAAATAGTAATGTAGTAACACAAGCTACAAAAAATGATGCGCGCATTACACCATTGGGTGGTTTTTTACGCCGCACAAGCCTTGACGAGTTACCACAATTTATAAATGTTTTAAAAGGCGATATGTCTATTGTGGGGCCAAGGCCACACGCAGTTGCACATAATGAGGAATACCGTAAAAAGGTAGAGTTTTATATGTTACGCCACAAAGCTAAACCAGGTATTACCGGTTGGGCACAAATTAATGGTTGGCGCGGCGAAACCGACACCTTAGACAAAATGGAAAAACGTGTAGAGTTTGACTTACATTATATTAAGCACTGGTCGCTGTGGTTTGATATAAAAATTATTTTTATGACAATTTTTAAGGGATTTAAAAATGCAAATGCATACTAAAAAACTTGTACCGCTTAGCGCTTTATTGAGCGCTATGATAGCTGCTCCTGCTGCTGCTAATTTAAAACCGGGTAGCGTTATGACTAAAGACGGGGCAGAAATTACCCCAACGTTACAAACTGGTATTAGTAATAATAGTAACTTTTTTAGCACACCCGATAACGAAAAGTCACGATTAATTTGGACTATAACTCCTAACGTTAAAGCGGTTATTGATGATGGCCCAGACAGTTATAGCTTGGACTTAGGAACTAGCAGTTCTTTACACAATAAAGATACAGCCGATAACTTCACTCAAATAAATATTGGTGCTGGTTTACATAAAGAATTTACTAGTAAACATCGTTTAGATATTAACGGTGATGCAGATTGGCTATACGAGCCGCGTGGTAGTGGTTTAACCGAAGGCTTAGGCGATGCCGTAAACGAGCTTGTTAAGTACCAACAACAAAATCTTTTAGCGCGTTATGAGTACGGTGCACAAAGCTCAAAAGCTCAAGTTGCTTTACAAGCTGGCTTTTTTAGTAAAAAGTACCAAAATTTTAGAGAGATATCGCAGTACCGTGATTATGATAAGTCGTTAATAGGTGTTACCGGTTATTACAATACTCAAGCTGCTACACGTACATTTTTAGAAGTTAAGCAAGAAAATTACCGTTATGATGTATTAGCCAGTAGCGGTATATCACGTGACAGTGATGATATAAAAGTACTTGCAGGTATGGAGTGGGAGGCAACCGCGGTTACTTCTGGCTCGTTTAAATTAGGTTATCAGAATAAAGATTTTGACTCCTCTGAGCGTGAAAACTTTAGTGGTTTAAGTTGGGAGGCAGCCATTAACTGGCAGCCACTTACTTATTCTACCGTTCAACTTATGACTAGCCGAGCAGCAAAAGACCCATTAGTACAAGGCGATTACATTAAAGAAAGCGTTTATGGTGTTAATTGGACCCATAGTTGGAGCGATTATTTAAGCTCGCTTGCAAGCGTTAATTATATTGACGAGCAGTATACAGGCGATGTTGGCCGTAAAGATAAAACAAAAAACCTCCGTTTAGGTTTAAATTATGTAGCTAGCAATTTTGGAATGGTTTCTACCTATGTCGATTTTATGGATAAAAATTCTACAGTAAATGCTATTGAGTTTGACCGAGTAGTTGTAGGTATTAATTTTACGTTTGCTTTAAAGGCTAATTAATGAAGTTTATTTTTAGTTTTACGCTGCTACTTTTAAGCAGCGTTTGTTTTGCTCAAACAGCACAAAGTTATATTTTAGGTGCTGGCGATAAGGTTGAAATAAAGGTATTTGGTCAAACTGATTTAGAAGTAACTGCACTTTTAGGTAATAGTGGGGAAGTTAATTACCCGTTTTTAGGTAAAGTGAAACTTGCAGGCTTAAATACCTCTGAGGTTGAGCAAGTTATAACACAAGGCTTACAACCTGATTATTTAATAAACCCCAATGTATATGTTCAGGTTATTGAGTATCGCCCTTTTTATATTCATGGTGAAGTTAAAGACCCCGGTGCTTACCCTTATCAACCTGCTATGACGGTTAACCAAGCTATAGCACTTGCTGGCGGTTTAACTGAGCGAGCCTCGATTGACAAAATATACATATTTAAAGAGCAAACTAAACAGCAGCAACAAAAAGGTAATTTAAATAGCCAAATTGCAGCGGGCGATACCATAAAAATAGAACAACGCTTGTTTTAAGCAGTTAACAAGGCAGTAATTAATGAACCAAACAAATGAAAACCTAAGCAATAATGAAGAAATTATTGATTTAGGATCTTACCTTAATGTAATTAAACGCGCCAAATGGCGTATTTTGGGTTTTGCGACTGTAGTTACATTACTAACTATTATGGTAGCCCTAACATTAATACCTAAATATGTAGCAACCGCTACTTTACTTATTGAAGCGGAGCAAACTAAGGCAGTAAGTTTTGATGAAATTTATGGGCTAGATTCGACTAAAAAAGAATACTACCTGACGCAGTTTGAGGTTATTAAATCTGACAGTATTGCCCGCGAAGTAATAACTAAGCTTAATTTAAAAGCGCATACAGACTTTATAGCTAAGCCCTCTGTTTTAGGTGAGCTTAAAGCTACCGTAAAAGAGCAACTTCCTTTTTTAAATAAAAAAGAAGTAACTGTATACGCTCCCGAAGAGCAAGCAGAGCGTGAGATGTTAGGTTTGCTGGCCGCATTCAAATCACGCCTTTCGGTATCTCCTATTCGTAAAACTCAACTAGTGCAAGTAAGTTTCGAGTCAAGCGACCCTAAATTAGCGGCACTTGTGGCTAATACAGTTGGTGAGGTATATATAGAAAGCCAAATGCGCGCAAAAATGGGTATTACTCAGCAAGCTTCT
>OLHM01000032.1_pt1 | contig 50189 bp, 46 predicted proteins | sample 1609611 | NCBI WGS metagenome assembly OLHM01 (sample SAMN05416891, study PRJEB24817) | seawater metagenome | isolation source: Sea water | place: Canada:Atlantic | collected 2013-11 | reverse complement strand
TTGTTTATATTATTGGTATTACCGCAGAAGCCATGACCGGCGCACTTAGCGCAGGCCGAATGAAAATGGATTGGTTTGGCGTAGTGCTAGTAGCCAGTGCCACGGCAATTGGCGGTGGTAGCGTACGAGATATATTACTAGGCAATTACCCGCTTACGTGGGTACAACACCCAGAGTATTTATTAATTACCTGTATTGCCGGTATTGTTACTACGTGGCTTGCTAAATGGGTGGTTAAATTTAAAGGCATATTTATGCGCCTAGATGCCCTGGGTTTAGCTGCCTTTAGTATTATTGGCTGCCAAGTGGGGCTAAATATGGGGCTGCATTACGGTATTTGTGTAGTGGCTGCGGTTGTAACGGGTGTTTTTGGTGGCTTACTGCGTGATTTAATATGTCGCCAAGCGCCGCTTGTATTACATAACGAGCTATACGCGAGTGTATCGTTACTTGTTGCCTGTTTATACTTAGCGCTACACCATTATAATATTGACGACAACATAAGCATTATTGTAAGCCTTGTTGCAGGCTACTTAATACGTATGGCATCAATACGCTTTAAATGGCGCTTACCTACCTTTAGTTTATTAGAGCAGCACGCTAAATAAAAATAAACTTTAATACAAAATAAGGCAGGTAATATAACTGCCTTAGTTAATATAACTATTAGCGTATTAATTTAATGCCCGCTTACATCACTTAACGCGGTTTTTAACCCGCTGTTATTTTGCTTAAGTACGCTAAAACTGCCGTCGGTTTCTAGCACGACTGCGGCTACATCTTCTATGGCTAGTATACCAGCGCCACGAATAGCGGCGCGAATTTCTGATTTTGTTACGCGCTGCGATTTAAGTGCAGCCGTGCAGTATTCACCATCACTCATTAAAAGCGTGGGCTCTGCTTTTATAAGCGCTGCAAATTTTGACGAGCTCACACTAAGCCACGTAATAATATATTGCAGCCCTATTAATACTACAAAGGCAAGTATGCCCTCAAACAGCGGAACACTTTTTGAAATAACCACCGACGCCAATATAGAGCCCAGCGCAATGGTGACTACAAAGTCGAACACGTTCCACTTTGAAAGCGTACGTTTACCCGATATACGCAGCCAAAACACCAGTGCAATATAACCCAGTACGCCTATTGTAAGTACACGTAATAATCCCTGAATATCACCGTAAAACATAATGGTTCCTTGCTATTAAAGGTGGTAATTAGCTTTTACTTATAACACTACATGGCGCTAAGTTAAATAACGATGAATAAAGTGCCTGCATTTACTTTGTTAGTTGTTTTACAAACTTAATTTTACTTAGCTCAGTGCTTTGTTTATCAACGTAGCCACAAACGTGATAACCATTAGTGATGAGCATAGTTAGCATTTGAGGAAACCGATTCATCGATTTAACATGTATATTGGTAAAGCCTTGTTCATAAGCCCACTTTTCTTGTTGAACAAGTAATTTTTTAGCAATACCTAATCTACGATAGTTAAAATGCACTCCACCAAGCCAACTATAAAATTGTGTATTAGATAGCTCATAGCCAATTTTAAAACCAACTAATGTATCTTCTTTATGTGCTACTAATATCAATGCTTTTTTGTTTTCTAAACGGTTACGTAAAGTGTCACTATCAATGGTTGTTAGCAGTTCAGGGACATATTCACTCACTGCGGTTACATCATCAATTGTGGCTGTGGTTATTGTTATAGCCATAAAAGTCATTGTTTTTTATTATATGAATTGACCTAGACAGTTTAAATTTAAACTACGGTTGATTATGATGGTTTAAGCATTATATCTTCATTTACGTTTTATCATTTTTGAAAGGATCACCATGTCTAACTATAACGAATCTCCAGAACAAGTTGAACAGGCCACTCAAGGCTTTGTTATGCAACAAACTATGTTACGTATTAAAGATCCAAAGCCGTCGCTTGAATTTTACCAAAATGTATTAGGTATGAAGCTGTTAGGTAAGTATGATTTTCCTGGTATGAAGTTTACGCTTTACTTTTTAGGCTACGAGCAAGAATTACCACAAGGTGATGATAAAACTAAAGCAGAATGGGTGTTTCGTCGCCCTGCGCTAATTGAGCTTACCCATAACTGGGGCACCGAAACCGACGACAGCTTTGAGGGATACCACAGTGGTAACCAAGAACCTAAAGGATTTGGGCATATTGGTATTAGCGTACCGGATGTTTACGAAGCCTGTGAGCGCTTTGCAAAATACGATGTTGAGTTTGTTAAAAAACCAGATGATGGCTCAATGAAAGGCTTAGCCTTTATTAAAGACCCTGACGGCTACTGGATTGAAATACTATCTGCCGAAGGTATTACTGATATTATTCTTTCTCAGTAATAATAAGCTGCTGTAAAAAGATCTTAGTTGTAATCTCCACCAGCAACTAATTACCAATTTAGAACCACTGGTTTTGTTACCTTGCTTTTAAGTGAGGTAACCCATTTAAAACGTTTTAGGTAATTAGTTACCCGCCCCGCTGTATTTTAAGCATAAAAGGAGATTTAAATGCTCATTGGCATCATAGAAGATCATCAATTAGTAAGAGACAGCTTTAAAAAGCTTTTAGAGCTACAACCAGATTGGAAAGTAATTATTGAAGCCTGCAGCGTGACCGAAGCCAAGCTGGCTGTAGAGCTTGAACAACCTGATATATTTATTGTTGATATATCGCTTAACGGCGCTGAAACCGGCCTTTCTTTTTTGTCGTACCTTGAAGGGTCTTTCCCGCATATTAAAAGTATTGTTGCCTCCATGCACGACCACGAACCTTATGTAAGCAATGCTTTGCGATTAGGTGCTTTGGGTTATGTGTCTAAGCGCTCTGCCTCTGATGAGCTAATAGATGCAGTTAAAGCGGTCGCTTTAGGTAAAAGGTACATTAGTGAAGACGTAAATTTTTCGATGAGTAGCGAAAATTTAGCATTAACGGTGCTTACTAACAGAGAGCTTGAAGCCCTTCCGTTATTTTCTAAGGGATTAAACGCTAAACAAGTGGCGCAAATACTCGAAATAATGCCTAAAACAGCGCATGTACACAAAGCAAACATATACAGCAAACTTAATGTTACGACCTCGTTTGAACTGCTAAAAATTGCAATTGATGCGGGAGTAATACAGTTAGATGAACTTACCTAACGTTTCTTCTTTATCTAATGCTAGTTTTACTACCGCATACAAAGAGGTAGCTAAACAGTTATTGGTGGGGCTAATTTACTTTATTGCTTCACTCGCCGCTTTTTGGGTTAGCCAAAACCTTGAAACCGTACCCGAGAGCAGCGCGATATTTATTCCCGCAGGCGTAAAAATTGCGTTTTACTTACTCACTCCAACACGCTATTGGCTCACCTTATGGGTTGTGTCACGCGCTTTAGCTGCACAGCTTGGTTTAACATACAGTGGGGTTTGGGAGTTTGATTTATTTCATGGCTTTTGGCAGGAACTTTGCTTTATAGCGCTTGTTTATGTGTTTAAAAATAGCCGTTGGCCGCCAAGCATTAACGACAGCCTAGGTATACTTTCGTTAATACTGCTTTGTGTTGCGAGTACATCTATAAAGTGGTTTTTGTTTGCCAGTGCATTTGAATTTACAAATGTATTGGTTGCAAAAGAGCTACTGCAGTATCAGTTAAACATGTGCTTGGGCGATATTACTGGCTCGTTGTTAATTGCCCCTTTTATTATGTTAATTTACGATTCTAAATACAGTTTTAACACAGTCAGGCTCACTAAATTATTTGGCCTAGTAGCCACTTTAGTGTGTTTTATATTAATTGTATTTTTTGTCTATGCGGTTCGCCCAGATACCTACCCGCTATTACGGCTTGCATCATTATTACCTATAATTTGGTTTTCGTATAAGTATGGCTCGTTAGGGGCTGTGAGCAGTGCAGCGCTAATTAACGCGTTAATAATTGTTGAAGCAAGCATTACGCACGAGCCTAGCAATACCTACATTAGCCAGTTATTTATTTTAGCAAACGCAATTACCAGTATGGTTTTAGGCGCTGCAATTACTGAGCTTAAACGTAAAAACAACGAGTTAAAGCAAACCAATAAAGAGCTTAAAGAGCAGCTAACTCAAAACACGGCGCTTGCTGCCAAAATGGTGTCGGTGCAAGAAGACGAGCGAAAGCATCTTTCGCAAGAGTTGCATGACGAATTAGGGCAAAACCTAACAGCATTAAAAACAGATTTAGCTATTTTGTCGCACCTTAGTAACGAAGATACCCAATCGTTTGTGACTACATTAAAAAACAATGCTAATTCGATGTATGACTCTGTTTATCAATTAATGCATTATCTTCGCCCGCGTGAGTTAGATGAACTCGGTTTAGAAAAGGCAATAACACAAGGGCGACTAAAAAGCTTACTGCACAAGGAAAATATTAAGTATCAGCCACAATTTAAGTTAGATAATAGCCTTTCAAAAGATCACGAAATAGCTATTTACCGAATTTGCCAAGAAGCAGTAACCAATTGTATGAAGCACAGCAATGCTAGCAAACTGGTTATAAATATAATAAACAGCGACGAATTTATTGAGTTAACAATTAGCGATAACGGGACTTTAGTAACCCCAACAGATAACTCAGGTCACTACGGTTTAGCATTTATAGATGAGCGCACTACGGCATTAGGCGGAACTTTTAAGGTGTTTAAACAAAATGGCTTTACCATTAAAGTAAAGCTGCCTTTGAGTTTTGATAGCGCAATTAACTAGCAAACATGAACTTGTTTGGTATAAAATTTTTGCCTTAATTGGCCTTCGTCAAGGTGGTCGGGATTAACTTGGATCTCGGCTTGATTACCTAATAGCTGTAATAGCATTCCTTTTGATATTAGGTAGTTGCCTAAACTTGATTTTACAATGACTTCTTTGCCTATGGCTTCTTGTAAGCGTGGCGTAGGTAAGCTCGGATGGCTAATTGGTTTTAAGCCCTCAGCTGAGGTAAATAAGTTTATGCAATGCTCTTTAGCGGCAACAATACTTTCGTTTTTACTTTTAATTACATCTACATTATTTAAAAAATGAATTAGTGCTTGGTTAGCCCGATCAAACTCTGCTGATACGTCATCTATATTGCGGGCGGTTGCCCATTTTCGCACAACTATATATTCGTTTTTTTTAACACGAATTAAGCTTATTGAGGCTCCGGTCATTCTGCTATTCCACTCAATGCGGTAGCAATCAATTCCTAAACTGTGAAGCAACACGCTCATGCTTCCAAAATCCTTTGTACTTTCATCAATCAAGTTCATTTTCGATCCCTCACTTGCAAGTTGCAAGGAGTGTATAAACGATTACTTAAGTAATAAATCATCCATATTCTTAATCGCTCTAGGAAAATGGCTTATATAAATTTTGGATTTAGTGGCTTGCAAGTCAATAACTAATATTACTTACAAAAAAGCGAGTGGTTTAGCTAACTGCTAATAATTAATTTGTAAGTGATTTATAGCTTATTTATAAGTCCAAGCATCGGTTATTGTTACTTGGCAATTGTTATAACTGGCCGCTTGTTTTTGCGCAATACCTCTTACTCTAAAGTTTGTTGAATCATTAGGAAGTATAATTAGGTCTTCGTGGGTTATTGATAGCGTATCGACTAGCGTGTTTTGCTCGGTTGAAAAATCGACCTTAAACTTTATATTTTTAAAGGTGAAGTCCGACTCGTTTTTTACCTGCCCTATGCATGCAACATACAATGCATCGTTTTCATTTTTAGTATTAATTTGGCTTACATTAGCGATTAAGTTTTTTTGTGCTTGATCTTCAAGCCCTGCTACATAAATATTTTGATAAAAAATAAACCCAAAAATACCAACAATACTAAGTGCTAATGCACCAATAATAATGGGATTGTTTTCTAAGTTAGAATATTTAGCTTGAAGTGGGTGCATTGCGGGCATTTTTTAGCCCGTGAATCTATAGTGCTAAAGCACATAATGCATTCTTTAGTGTGTTGCACCTTTTCCACTACAATAAACGTCCTTGATAAGTATTAAATGTTAAGTATTAAAACCAGCAACATTGCTGACTTTAAGGTATTTTAGTTTACTCATGCTAAAGAACCCCGTAAACACATATAGCTTAAAAAAGTAACGATTTTATAATGCAACACAACACACTGTATATAAACACAGTAATCGCGGTTTTAGCATTTTAACGTAAACATAAAAAAGCCAGCGGTTAAGCTGGCTTAGAATATTTACTAACTTACATAGTTACTTAAATCGTTACTTGCGTAGTGCGTCGATTCGCGCATCAAGCGGTGGGTGCGATGAAAACAATTCAGCAACACCTTTGCCACTTGCAATACCAAAGGCCATCATAGAGCCTTCTAATTGCGAAGGATGGTTTTGCTTTAATCGCTCAAGGGCGGAACGCATTTTATCAGCACCAACCAATTTTGCTGCGCCGCTGTCGGCTGCAAATTCACGTTTACGGCTGTAACTTGCAACCACTATGCTTGCTAGCACGCCAAATAATACTTGGAATAACATATCGAATAAGAAGTATGTCCAGCTACTACCGCCCTCTTCTTCATCACTATTAATAAAGTTATCTACAATGCCTGCCAGTACTTTTGCGGCAAATATTACAAAGGTATTTACCACGCCTTGTATTAGCGTAAGCGTTACCATGTCGCCGTTAGCCACGTGCGATACTTCGTGGGCAAGTACGGCTTCGGCCTGATCTTTGGTCATGTTGTGCATTAAGCCTGTGCTTACTGCCACTAACGAGTTGTTTTTACTTGGGCCCGTTGCAAATGCGTTCATTTCTGGGCTGTCGTAAATAGCCACTTCTGGCATTTTAATACCTGCTTTTTGTGCTTGCGCAGATACCGTTTGTACAAGCCAATGTTCGGTTTCGTTTCGTGGCTGCGTAATTACGTGCGCGCCTGTTGATTTTTTAGCGATCCATTTCGACATAAATAACGAAATAAACGATCCACCAAAACCAAATACTGTGGCTATAAGTAAAGTTCCGCCAAGGCTACGATGGCTTAAGCCCAGCGCACTCATTATTATTGAAAGCACTACACCTAATACCAACATAACCGCTAGGTTAGTTAATAAAAACAAAAATATACGTTTCATATTGTCCTCACAAAAATAGGTTTAATCACCGAACATAAAATTATATTAGGTTAAAGCAATCACTGCGTTATGACACACTATGTCATAACGTTAGCGCTATTCTGTGACAAACTATGTCATAACACAAGTGTTATTTATGTGTTTATTGATAATTTTTTTAAGAAGGGTTTTATAGCAAATTTAAGACTAAAGTTTCTTTATAGATCAGCTTATTACAAGCTGTTATTTAGCTCTGCCATATCAATCGGAAAACCACGCTCGTGTGCTAGTATGCGTGCAACTTCGTCAATTTTTTCGCTGCTATTATGTTTAAGGTACGACCATTGGTGGGTACTGCGGTGATGATTTACAGCAGGATCGCTGCTTATTATTCCCAATTTTATAAATTCACCCACTATCTGATCTGCCGCTATTAACGTTGACGATGCTTTTACATTTTCAGCCCGTGCGTAACTAATATGCGAATATAAACTTACATCGGCTACGCGCAAGGTGTCGTCCTCACCCGGAATTTGTTGCCCGCCATATAAGGCATTATTTTGTTTATTAGCAGTTTTAAACGCAGGGACAAACTCGGCTACATAATCAATTGCTGTTTGGGTACGTGTTTGCAATGCAGCTTCATCCCAGCCATCTTTAATATAATGCAGGTATTTATTGGGAAGTTTAGGTTGTGCGCTCATTGGCGTGGCATCAGCTAAGCCATCATTAAACAATGTAATGTTGTTTGTCATGCCATGTATTTGAAAGTATCCGTTAGGGTAAGGGGTTAGCTGTGCCATACCTTCTGGCGTACCACGGTTACCATAAATAATTATTTCGGGTATTTGCCCACCAGCACCTTGCCAATGAGTAATGTAAGAGGCTTTAAATTCAACCATGCGTTTTACATCTACACCAACCAGGTCGTCAATAATACCGGTTTGAAAACCACACGCATTAATTAGGTAATCTACCTCAATGGTTTGCGTATCGGCTTGTGTATTGGTTTGAGTATCAGGTTGTTCATCAAGGCTTGGCTCTGATTGGTATTCAATGTGCCACTTAAGTGTTTGCTTATCATTATTGGTATTTATAACTGGCGATACGTTTTTAACACTGGTGCTTGTTAAAACATGAGCGTGTTTGTACTGTGCAAGGGCAAGTTGTGCACTGGCCGATAAACGAAATATATTCCAGCCATATTCTTGTGCAACAATAAGCGGAAACTTTAGCTTATCTAAATCTAAATGCTTAGCCACGGGTATCATCCACTCATCTAACGACGTGGGCTTGGCTACTTGTTTTTGCTTAGCAAGCTTTAGCATTTGCTCATAACTATATAACTGATAATAATGCTCTGGCTCGCCTAATACTTTGTTAGCGCTATCTTGCTCAACAAGCTCGCTGTAGGCTTTTACTAATTTATTTAAACGCGGAAATAAATCTTCCGGTGCTTCGTCATCGCGCTTAGGCACTGCAAATACTGTGGGGCGAACATCGATGGTATGGGGATAAAGGCGCGCAATATCTATACATTGCTTGAGTAAATCTATGCAGTCTTCGTCGGGTATTTCACGATATAAGTTGCCACCCGCATGCAAATGGCACATTGGTGGGCCATCAATTAACGACTTTTTCTTTTCAAGCACATAAGTTTCTAGCCCTAACGCAGCAAGTCTAATGGCTATTGTGGCGCCAGCTGTGCCTCCACCTATTATACCTACGCGTTTTTTAGGTAAGCCATAGTTTAGTGCTTTTGGCTCAGCGCTTACGTGCGCATCTGGGGCGTAGTTTTCAATAAATGGGTGCGTCATATAGTCGTTATGTCCTTAGTAACATTGTCTTAAAGCAAGCTATGTATTTATAAACGTTTATATGTGTACTAAGGCTGACTATTTCAAGATTTACCTAAAAAAGTAACTTTTTTAAAACCACTTAAGTGTTTATAGATAACGCACTAAGCAAGCTTTTGTATATTTGTAACTTAGGAGTTTGCTCGCTGTAGGGGCTTATAGCAAGTATTGGAAACGGTAAACGTGCTTTAAGTGAATCAAGGTTTGCTTGGTACTCGTCCATGTTTTTATCTACTTGGTTTGCAATCCAGCCAACGCAGTTTATTCCCATACTTTGCATATGCGCAGCGGTTAGTAACGCATGATTTAAGCAACCTAGCTTCATGCCAACAACGAGTATTACCGGCAGTTGCTCTGCTTTAACCCAGTCGTATAAATAATCGTTTTTATTAATAGGTAATGCCCAACCACCAGCACCTTCGGTAAGTATAATGTCAGCGCCCTGTTGTTTTACGTTTTTATAAGCATCACTTAGTTTATCAATAGTAATACTCACCCCAACTTTCTCCGCTGCTATGTGCGGCGCAATAGGTGGTGCAAACGCAAACGGATTTACTACGTCGTATTTAGCGCTCACTGTTGCGCTTTCCATTAGTATAAGGGCATCGGCGTTTACTAGTTGATCGAATGCCATTTCGCAGCCAGCAGCAAGGGGTTTAAAGCCAATGGCTTGTTTTTTATGTTGGGCAAGTAACTTTAGTAGCAAACTGGTAACGTGGGTTTTTCCGGCATCGGTGTCGGTGCCTGTTATAAAAAATTCTTTCATGCTTTGCCTTATGATCTGAATCTAACTTTGGTTTAAGTTTTAATTTAAGCAATTAATCGCTTTTTTCTAATGGCTTTTTTTTAATGATAACAGCACCACATGATAAGACACACATGCTTTGTTATTTATAAGTGGATATGCACTGCATACTTTTTGTAGCGCCGATTTAGTAAGTAACCCTTGGCGCGTATTGGTATGATTTTGCGTTGTTGCGCCGATAGCTTTAATTGAGGCAATAGCTTTTAAAGGTGTTGTGTATTCATCGGTGTAAATACGTTTTTTAGCACTATTAATAGTAAAGCCTGCCTTTTGGACTGATTGGTTTATAAACAGTTCACTATTAAAGGTATTTATATGGCTGTTAGAATCAAGCGCGGCAAAGGCTGTTTTTATTTCGTTAAGTGAGCCCTCTACCACAGTGCTTATGTACGCCAGCCCGCCTGGTTTTAATATGTTGTAAAGTGACTGCATTAAAGCTGAAAGATTAGCAGACCACTGCACTGCAAAGTTACTGTAAATAACATCAACACTGTTTGCTTGCAGCGGTAAGTTATCCATATCGGCGCATATTTTGGGTGTGGTTAAATCACTACTTTGCAGCATGTTTAAGCTCAAATCCATGGCAATAACGCTTGCAAACATACTTTGTAAGGTATGTGTATTAATAAGCGGGCCTGCGCCTAAATCAACACAAAGCTTATTTTTATTAATGCCTGGTTTTATGAATGCAAATAGATCGCTCGCAGCATGTTTTTGTACATTTGCATGGGCGTTATAACTCGCCGCCGCCTTTGAGAACTTACTTTGAGTAGACTTTTTAAGCTCCTTGTTTAGCTCTCGATTTGGCTCTTTATTTAATTCTTTATTTGAATCGCTACTTACTAGGCACGGTTTTACAGGTTGTGTTTGCACTAGGTCTGTTTTTAATACTGGCTGAGCAGTCATACTATTGCACCTATTAAATGCTTAACTAAGTGCGTTATGTCCTGCTCGGTATGTGCGGCGGTTAAAGTAACGCGTAAACGTGAGGTGTTATGTGCAACCGTCGGCGGTCTAATTGCAGTGAGCCAAATACCCTGTTGTTTAAGTTTATCGGCCGCTTGTAACGTTTGCTCAGCACAACCTAATACAATGGGCTGTATGGCTGTGTTTGATTCCATTAAAGCAATATTATGGGTTTTAGCGAGTTGCTTAAATAACGCAATATTGGCATTTAGCTTATCGCGTTTATCATCAGCTGTTTTTATGCTTTTAATACGCGCAAGTGTGTGGCTTGCCATAAGCGGCGACATAGCAGTTGAATACGTGTAATCGCGATTAAATTGCAGCATGTAGTCAATAAACTGTTTACTGCCTAATACACAGGCGCCACTACTAGCCACTGCTTTACCAAAGGTAATAACTAATATATCTGGCAGCGTTTGAGTAATAAACGCTTCGCAACTACCCAAACCGGTTTTACCTAATGCACCAAAGCCGTGTGCGTCGTCAATCATTAGCCATGCGTTGTGCTGTTTTGCAAGTGCGAGTAATTCTTTAAGAGGCGCGGTATCGCCATCCATCGAAAACACACCTTCGCTTATAATTAGCTTGTTTTGCGCTTTTGATTTTTCGAGCCGTGAACGTAAATGGTTCATGTCGTTGTGATTAAAACGCACTAATGCCGCGTTTGAGTGCATAGCCCCGTCAATCAAACTTGCATGATTTAACTTATCTTGAAAAATAGCGCTGTTTTGTGCAGCCGCTTTATCTTGAAACAACGCTTTAATTACGCTGCTATTAGCACTAAACCCTGAGTTAAATAGCATCCCTGCGCCATAACCAAATTGCTCACACAAGTATTGTTCAAGCGCTTTTTGCTGCGCCTGATAACCTGTAACCAATGCTGAGCTGTGACTGCCTAATGCGTGGGAGTCATTAAGATTAAGATTAACAGCCACATCACCAAAACCTAAGTAATCGTTACTGGCAAAATTAAGATAGGTTTTATTATTAACCGTTATGGTGCGCGCTGTAGCGTGTTGTACTACGTGGCGTTTACGAAGTAACGCATCTTGCTGGCGAGCCTGCAGATGCGTATTTATAAAATCAAAAGGCATAGATATAAAAGCCTACGCTTCGTAAAACAATTCAGAGGTTGCTTTGTCGGCTACTTGCGATGAAAGCGAGGCTTCAACTGCTTCGTCTGAATAGTCGTGACGTTTTTCTGGGTTCATGCCTAATTTTTTAATTAGGTTCATGTCGGCATCAGCGTCTGGGTTTTCGGTGGTAAGTAGTTTATCACCATAAAATATTGAGTTAGCGCCTGCAAAAAAGCACATCGATTGCATTTGCTCGTTCATGGCGTTGCGCCCTGCCGATAAACGCACATAGCTATGTGGCATCATAATGCGCGCTGTTGCTATGGTACGTATAAATTCAAAGTGATCTAAATCGTCTACGTTTTCAAGCGGTGTGCCTTTAACTTTAACCAGCATATTAATAGGCACGCTTTCTGGCTGTTGTGGCAAATTAGCTAGTTGCATAAGTAGTCCAAAGCGGTCGCTTGCTTGCTCGCCCATACCGACTATTCCGCCCGAGCATACTTTCATACCAGCATCGCGTACGTGGTCAATGGTATTTAATCTATCTTGAAAAGTACGGGTTGATATAATTTGCTCGTAATACTCAGGTGACGTATCAAGGTTATGATTGTAGTAATCAAGCCCTGCGTCTCTAAGTTCATGAGCTTTTTCGTTTGTGAGTTTACCCAGCGTCATACAGGTTTCTAACCCTAGCTCTTTTACTTCTTTAACCATTTGCGAAATGTATGGCATATCTCTGTCTTTTGGATCTGACCATGCAGCCCCCATACAAAAACGGGTAGCGCCTTTTTGTTTTGCAAGGCGTGCTTGCTCTACTACTTTTTCTACTTCTATTAAGCGCTCGCGTTCTAAATCTGTTCGGTAATGCCCCGACTGCGGGCAGTACTTACAGTCTTCTGGGCAAGCGCCTGTTTTAATGGATAACAGCGTAGAAATTTGCACTTCATTTGGGTTGAAGTTAGCACGGTGAACCGATGCGGCTTTAAACAGTAAATCGTTAAATGGCATTTCAAATAATGCTTTAACTTCAGCGTGGGTCCAATCGTGACGAACAGGTGCAAGTTCCATAATACTCTCTTATTTTTTTCATAACGGTGATATTGGCTTAGTCTACGAGTTGAAGTACCATTGTCAACGAAGCCAACCAAGTTAAAGTTTACATATGATTAAAAAGAATGCGATTGACCTTGATTTTGATCGTGAGCACATTTGGCACCCATATACATCGATGACTAAGCCAATTCCGGTATACCCTGTTACACATGCTAATCACAATATTATTCACCTCGAAACTGGCGAGCAATTAATCGATGGCATGGCCTCGTGGTGGAGCGCAATACATGGCTATAACCACCCTGTTATAAATAACGCCATGATTGAGCAAATTAATAATATGAGCCACATTATGTTTGGCGGTATTACGCATAACAGCGGGGTAGAGCTGTGCAAAAAAATACTAAATATAACGCCGCCTAGTTTAACTAAAGTGTTTTTAGCCGACAGCGGCTCAGTAAGTGTTGAAGTAGCGATTAAAATGGCGCTGCAGTATTGGTTAAGCCAAGGCATTACAACAAAACAAAAATTAATGACGCCTTACAAGGGCTACCATGGCGACACCTTTGCAGCCATGAGCGTATGCGACCCAGTTAACTCAATGCATAGTTTATATTCAGGCTTTTTACCTGAACACGTATTTGTGCCAGCACCGGTTAGTCAATTTGGGTTCGAGTTTAACCAAACTGAAGCCCAAGAGCTTGAAGAATACTTTAAAGCAAACCACAGCCAAGTAGCCGCCTTTATCATTGAGCCTATTGTACAAAACGCAGGTGGTATGAACTTTTATCACCCTGATTATTTAGCCTGCGTACGTAAATTGTGCACCCAATATAATGTACTGCTAATTTGCGACGAAATTGCCACTGGCTTTGGCCGTACAGGTAAATTATTTGCTGTAGAGCACGCCAATATAGAGCCCGATATAATGTGTATTGGTAAAGCATTAACTGGCGGTTCAATGACGCTCTCGGCCACTATCACTAGCGATAAAATAGCCATTGGCATAAGCGAAGGTGAAGCCGGTGTTTTAATGCACGGCCCTACTTTTATGGGTAACCCGCTTGCCTGTGCAGCAGCCTGCGCAAGTATTGATTTATTGCTTGAACAAAACTGGCAACAACGAATAAAGCAAATAAACACACAGCTACAACAACTTAATAAATGCAGTAAACTAAATGCGGTTGCCAATGTGCGTACCTTAGGAGCAATAGGCGTTGTTGAATTAAACGAGGCTGCGGGCAATGTTGATGTTGCTAAAATTCAGGCTTATTTTGTAAAGCAAGGCGTATGGATACGTCCATTCGGTAAACTAATTTACCTTATGCCACCGTATATAAGTGACGATACCAGTATAAAAACACTGTGTGATGCCATTTATAATGCCATTAAAGGCAAGCATTACGCTTAATAGTCGGTCTCAATAACTAATCCTAATACTGGTTATAGCGCTATTTGCTGTAACCTACCGCTACATTTAGTGTTTTTATCTATTAAGCGAGTTTGTAGTTATTGATCTCGTTAACCATTAGCTATATGATAATGTCTATCATTTACAATTACCTTTTGGACTTCTTTGCTATGAAATTACTATTTAAACCAGCCAAAACTTTAGGTGCAAGCCTTTTACTAGCCTCGGCGTTTATGGCTCAACCAGTATTAGCTAACGGCCCTATTGGCGAACATGTTAATCATCTTCAAGCTAACCTTAAAAGTTACGCAGAAGAAGTAGAATGGATGGTAGGCAAAGTTGATACCATGGTAAGCGACTACGATACTAAAGGCGCAAAATCTGTAAAAACTGATGATTTAATTGAATATTGGGAATCAGTTAAGTTTCACAGCGCAATAGAAACTAACTTTGTACCAGTATACGCTTCTATTTGGCAGGGCCTTTATGGCGTAAAAATGGCCATTGATAATAAAGAGCCTGCTGAGGAAGTTCGTAAACAACAAAAAGCGATGAACATAGCCTTGTGGCAAGGCCTTGGGGCTGTTAAGCTTGCTGCAAAATTCCAGCAAAAAGGCTTGTTAGACACAGTAAAAGCAACCGCTACAACTCAAATGACACAAAGTGCCACAATTGATGAAATTAAGCACAAATTAGACCGTGTAGTAGCTAAATTTGCTGAGCGTTTACGAGACGAAGCAACTGAAATTGTTCACGATACTTATCTGCACCTGTTTGAAGGCGTTGAAGGAACTCTTATTGAACAAGATGCAAAACTAGTTGAAGTGCTGGAAAAAGACTTTAACGTAACACTGCCACAAGCCATTACAAACAGCAAAAGCGTAGACGAAGTACGCGATGTGATCAGTGATATGCAAACAAAATTAGACCGCGCTAAGGTTTTAATAGAAAAAGCCGAAAAAGCACGTAAGGATGTATTTTAAGTGAAGCGTAGGACCTTTATTCAAGGCCTAGCCGCGTTAGGGGTGGTTGGCTCATTGCCACTGCCTCTTTCTCGTGCGCTAGCCGCTGATATAGCAAACCCTGTTTCTGTTGACGATTTACCAAAGCTTAAAGGCGAGTTAACGCTTTATTTAGGCCGAGGCGAAGGTGGTTTGTATGAAAACGTATTACAAGCAATCCAGAAAAAAAATCCAGACTTTAAACTCGGTATACGCCGAGGTCCTACTGCTGCTTTAGCAAATACCATTGTTGCAGAAGCTAAAGCTGGCGTTCGCCGCGCTGATTTATTTTGGGCAGTTGATTCAGGCGCAATTGGTTTAGTAACCGATGCTGGCCTTGCACAACCTATCCCAGGTGATTTATCTGCTCAGTTACAACCACAATTTAGATATAAAGAGTGGGCACCTGTAACTGGCCGTATTCGTACATTGCCATATAACACGTCGCGTTTGACTAAAGATCAAATTCCAACAAGTATTATGGAAATTGCCGACAGCGATTTAAGTATTGGCTGGGCGCCCGCCTACGCTTCTTTTCAATCGTTTGTAACCGCAATGCGAATCTTAGAAGGCGATGACAAAACCGCTAAGTGGCTTAAAAAGATTCAAAAACGTGCTAAAACATACGCCGGCGAGCTAGGTGTTGTTATGGGCGTTGAACGCGGTGAAGTTGATATTGGTTTTGCTAATCACTATTACACTTTGCGTTTAAAATCAGGTAAACCTGATGCCAAGCTAGATTTAGCATTTACACAAAATGATGCGGGCTGTTTAGTTAATGCATCGGGTGTATTAGCGCTTAACGACGATCCGCTTGCAACTAACTTTATGCGTTACTTACTAAGTAAAGAAGTACAAGGTTACTTAGCCAGTGAAGCGTACGAAATTCCGTTAGTAAATGGTATTACCCAACCTGAGGGTTTACCGTCACTTGCTAATATTTCTCCACCTAAAGTAGATTTAACACAGCTAGCTGATTTACGCCCTACTATAGATTTGATGCGAAGCAGCGGCGTATTGTAATGAAAATACCTGCCTCTTATCCAATGGCGCTGCTTGCAGCGCTTGTTGCGCTTACCCCTGTTTATGTATTAATTGTGCTTGCAAGCGATGCGAGCTCAGTGTTTGACACCCACAACCTGCAAATTTTAGGTAACACCTTATCGTTAATGGGTTTAACGGTACTTGGGTCTATTTTAATTGGTGTGCCACTGGCGTTTATTAGCGCGTATGTGCATTTACCATTTAAAAAGCTCTGGCTGGTTGTATTTGCAGCCCCACTGGCAATTCCCAGTTATATTGGCGCATTTACACTTTATGCTGCTTTTGGTCCCGGTGGCGAAATAAACACCTTAACAGGAATAGAAACACCATCAATGTATGGCCTAACAGGTGCCGCCATTGTAATGACGCTTTATACCTTCCCGTTTGTAATGATGACAACTCGCTCATCCCTACTGAGCCTTGACGCAAGCATGGTTAATGCCGCACGAACGCTGGGCATGTCGATGACGCAAAGTATATTTAAAGTTATATTACCGCGCGTAGTTAACGGTATTGCAGCAGGCTCATTGTTAGTCGCGCTTTATACGTTATCAGACTTTGGCACGCCGGCAATGATGCGCTTAGATACGTTTACCCGCGTAATTTACGTTGAATACAATGCCTTTGCGTTAGGACGCGCTGCAATGCTTTCACTTCAGCTGATGGTTATTGTCGGTTTTTTACTTTTAGTTGAATCACAAATAAAAACAGCACCTGAGCGCCATGGTCGCCCGTTAATTTTATTTCCAAGTAAAGTACAATTAAGTGCCATGTTTGTTACGTTTGCACCTGTTTTACTGCTTGCTATTGGCTTGCCTTTGGCTATATTTTCGCTTTGGTTAGCTCGCGATGGTTTTAGCTCATTTGATTTTAATATTGCATGGAACTCTACGTATGCATCGGGTATTGCGGCAATTGTAGCCGTTATCGTTGCGATCCCCGTTGCACATGCTGCACTGAGTGGAAAAGCGGGTCGTATAATGGAGCGTGTTACTTACTTTGGTTTTGGTATTCCGGGTATAGTAATGGGCACAGCGCTTGTTTACGGTGGTTTGCAGTTGCCGTTTTTATATCAAACACTGGGATTGCTTATTATTGCTTACATGCTGCGATTTTTACCACTTGCTGTAGGCTCTGTTAGAACAAGCACCGAACACTTAGATCCAAGCTTAGTGAAGTCTGCGCGCGTATTAGGTGCAAGCCCACGTGAAGTATTTACTCGCATAACACTGCCTTTAACTATGCGCGGTATTATTGCCGGTGCAGCACTGGTGTTTTTAGAGTCAATGCGTGAACTCGAAGCCACGCTATTACTTGGTCCTACAGGGTTTGAAACCCTCTCTACTTATTTATGGCGTGTATACGAAGCGGGCTATTTTGGTCGCGCCGCGATTCCAGGGTTATTGTTAGTAGTGATATCTGCCTGCGGGTTAGCTATTATGATGTCTGGCGAAAAACGCAACCAGTTTGAACATTGAGGATTTAAGAAACAATGCTATCTGTAAGTCAGTTGTCTATAGATTATGGCAGTAACCGCGTAGTAAGCGATTTAAACTTTTCGCTGGGTGAAAACGAAATCCTTATGCTTGTAGGGCCAACAGGTTGTGGTAAAAGTACAATTTTACAAGCCCTTGCTGGCCTTATACCTATTAGCGAAGGCGAAATAAACACGGGGAAATGGCGCGCTACTCCCAAATTAACACTACCTCCTGAAAAACGCAGTGTAGGTATGGTGTTTCAAGATTTTGCGTTATTTCCGCACTTAACCGTACAGCAAAACATTTGCTTTAGATTAAAAGATACAGCCCCTGCTGAGTATTGGATAAACCTACTTGGACTGAGCGATTTTAGAGATAAAAAACCAGCAACACTTTCTGGCGGACAAAAGCAGCGCGTTGCACTTGCGCGCACCCTTGCCCACCAACCTGACTTTGTATTACTTGATGAGCCGCTTTCAAACTTAGATGCCGCCCTTAAAGACATGCTTCGTTGGGATATTAGAAACGCACTTAAAGCAGCTGGCGTACCGGCGATTTGGGTAACACACGACCAAGAAGAAGCACTCTCAGTTGGCGATCGTGTTGGTGTACTTAAAGGCGGCAAAATTCAGCAAATCGATACACCCGAGCGCTGTTTTAGTACCCCAAACAATCGCTTTGTGGCACGCTTTTTAGGTGAAGCCAGCTTTATTAGCGGCCAATTTAGCCAAGGACAAGCCACTACCTCAATTGGTAATGCGCCCGCTCATGGCGTTGACTGTGAAAGTGGCGACGTTGATGTACTACTTCGACCAGACGATGTGTTACTTGTACAAAGCAGTGTTGGCAATAACGGCGAAGTAATTTGGGTACGTTTTGAAGGTGGCAGCCGCTTGTGCGCTGTAAAACTTGCGTGCTCTACGGTTGTAACTAGCCGAGTAAGCCATGAAGTTGTGGTAAACCCAGGCGACGAAGTGCATGTATCACTAAGTACATCGCACCCACTAGCGGTTTATAAACAAAAAGCTTAACTACCTTGTAACTTACATAAACCAAAAAAGCCCATATATGGGCTTTTTAATAGGTATTACTATGTATGTTACTAACTAAACTCGAAGCACTACCACTCAAACATGTAGGCCATTTTACTTATTGTTTTTAGTGGCACATTATGTGAGTTTCGTTTAGCGTATAGGTGCTGCATAGCTTTGTCTTTTACTTCACCCACTATCACTTCTTTTACTTGATAACCTAAAGCAACGGCAGCTTGAGAGTAAGCTATAAATTCCCACTTTTTAATATTGGTGTTATCTACGATCACCAATGGAATGCCTTGAGCAAGTGCATTTATAAAGCGCGCCAAATTTAAATTATGAAATTGTGGTAACTTAAATTTATCGAAATGATATTCGCCCTGCTCATTATTAAAGTAATCATCAGTTGAGCAAATTAGATACTGACTTTCGTCGGCTCCACCTAATTCGTCAGCAAGGCTTTGCGCGTAGTAAGACTTACCACTTCCTGGTAGTCCTCGTAAAATAAAAACTTGTTTCATAGCATCGATTTTTTAAGGGTGAATAAATATTAATTTAGTTTGGATGTTAATAATGCCACAAAATCATTAAATTTCAGAGCAACAAATCATAATAGTGGCAATTAAACTCTAAAAACTGTTTAAAAATAAACCGCATGCATAAAAACTTTTAAAGAGTTGCCCACAATAGTTTTTTTATTTAACTTTACTAGGTAAGATACAGGGTTCAAGTGCAGCGCCGTTTATGTGCAATTTATGCCCGAGTGTTGCGCACAGTTAAAATAAAATAGTTAGGCAACTTATATCATTGGAGTGAAGATGAGCCATTTAGCGATTTCAGAGCTATTAAAAGGCAATGTTGCGGTAGACAGCCAAGTAACAATTAAGGGCTGGATCCGTACTCGCCGCGATTCAAAAGCAGGAATTTCATTTTTAGCCGTTCATGACGGTTCGTGTTTTGATCCTATTCAAGCGGTAGTTCCTAATTCACTGAATAATTATGATGAAGTTACTAGCTTAACAGCCGGTTGTTCTGTGTCGGTTACTGGTGTTTTAGTTCAATCTGCTGGCCAAGGTCAATCTTACGAAATTCAAGCTAACTCAGTGACTGTGTTAGGTTGGGTAGAAAACCCAGATTCATACCCAATGTCGGCAAAGCGCCACAGCATTGAGTACTTACGTGAGCACGCTCACCTTCGCCCTCGTACAAATATGATTGGCGCGGTAACTCGTGTACGTAACTGTTTAGCACAAGCTATTCACCGTTTTTACCACGAGCAAGGCTTTTACTGGATCAGCACGCCAATCATTACGGCAAGTGACTGTGAAGGTGCTGGCGAAATGTTCCGTGTATCAACGCTTGATATGCAAAACTTACCACTTACAGACAAAGGCGAAGTTGATTACAGCGAAGATTTCTTCGGTAAAGAAGCATTCCTTACTGTATCTGGTCAGTTAAATGGCGAAACTTACGCGTCTGCAATGTCAAAAATTTATACATTTGGCCCTACATTCCGCGCAGAGAATTCAAATACATCTCGACACCTTGCAGAATTTTGGATGGTAGAACCTGAAGTAGCGTTTGCTGATTTAGAAGACATAGCAAAACTTGCTGAAAACATGCTTAAGTATGTGTTTAAAGCCGTACTTGAAGAGCGCCGTGATGATATGGAATTTTTTGCACAACGTGTAGAAAAAACCGCAATTACGCGTTTAGAAGAATTTGTAGATAAAGACTTTGCACAAGTTGACTACACAGACGCTGTAGAAATCCTTAAAAACTGTGGCAAAAAATTTGAGTACGCTGTTGAATGGGGTGTAGATTTACAGTCTGAGCACGAGCGTTACTTAGCTGAAGAGCACTTTAAAGCACCGGTAGTTATTAAAAACTACCCTCGTGACATTAAAGCATTTTACATGCGCCAAAACGAAGACGGTAAAACCGTTGCCGCAATGGATGTTGTAGCACCAGGTATTGGTGAGATCATTGGTGGTTCACAACGTGAAGAACGCCTTGATGTGCTTGATGCACGCCTAGAAGAAATGGGCTTAAACAAAGAGGATTACAGCTGGTACCGCGATTTACGTAAATACGGTAGCGTGCCACATTCAGGCTTTGGTTTAGGCTTTGAACGCTTAGTTGCTTATGTAACAGGTATGGGCAACGTACGTGACGTTATTGCCTTCCCTCGTACTAAAGGCAGCGCATCTTACTAATATTTAGTAAGATGTTTATAAATACTAAAAACCGGCCAATTGGCTGGTTTTTTTGTGTCTTTAATCTACCGAATAAAAAAGCCGCAGCACTCAAAGAGCACCACGGCTTTCAACCAGAATAAGATTGTTTATTTAAAGGCTATAAAGCACTCTCTAACTGTGGCAGTACTTCAAACAAATCAGCCACTAAACCGTAATCTGCAACTTGAAAAATAGGTGCGTCTGGGTCTTTATTAATCGCGACGATTACTTTTGAGTCTTTCATGCCGGCTAAATGCTGAATAGCACCGCTGATACCTACTGCAATATATAAGTTAGGTGCTACAATTTTACCTGTTTGCCCTACTTGCATGTCGTTAGGTACAAAGCCCGCATCAACTGCAGCGCGCGATGCACCAATAGCTGCACCTAGTTTATCGGCAATACCATTAAGTAATGCAAAGTTTTCGCCGTTTTGCATACCGCGACCACCCGATATGACCACACTAGCTGCTGTAAGCTCAGGGCGTTCTGATTCGGTTTGCTCAACACTTACAAAGCTGCTTAATTGTGAATCTGATACTGTATCAATGCTTGTTATAGCAACAGCTGATTGCTCACCTTGTAAATCAAAGCTACTGGCACGTACGGTAATTACCTTTTTACTGTCGAGTGATTTAACCGTGGCGATTGCATTACCTGCATAAATTGGACGTTTAAATGTATCGGCGTCCACTACTGCGATAATTTCAGAAATTTGCGCAACATCTAATAGCGCAGCAACACGTGGCATAAAGTTTTTGCCCGTTGTAGTAGCACTTGCAACAATGTGGCTATAGTTGTCGCTAATTGATAACACTAAACCGCTCATGCTCTCAGCTAACTGATGTTCATAAACGCTATTATCAGCAACTAAAACATTAGCTACGCCATCAATGCTGGCCACTTGTGAGCTCATTGCGCTTAAGTTGTTACCTGCAATTAGTACATCAATAGAAAAACCCATTTTTACTGCAGCGTTAATAGTTTTTGAGGTTTCTGGTTTTAAGGCACCGTTGTCGTGCTCTGCAATTACGAGTGTTTTCATTTAAATCACCTTTGCCTCTGTTTTTAATTTTTCTACAAGCTGTGCTACGTCTTCAACAATAATTCCTGCGGTGCGTTTAGCTGGCTCTTCTACACTTATTAATTGCATACGCGGTGTTAAATCAACACCAAGCGAATCTGCTGCTATTACTTCAAGCGGCTTACGTTTGGCTTTCATAATATTTGGCAGTGATGGATAGCGAGGCTCATTTAAGCGTAAATCAGTTGTAACAACCGCAGGTAAATTAAGTGCTACCGTTTGCAGCCCGCCATCAACTTCGCGTGTTACGTTTACTTTGCCATTTTCAATAACTACTTTTGATGCAAATGTACCCTGCCCGCGATTAGTTAATGCAGCAAGCATTTGACCTGTTTGATTATTATCTGAGTCGATTGACTGCTTACCTAAAATGACAAGTTCAGGCGTTTCTTGCTCTACAATTTTAGCGAGTAGTTTTGCAATATGAAGTGACTCGAGCTTTTCATCGGTTTCGATGTGAATGGCTTTGTCAGCGCCCAATGCTAATGCTGTGCGTAATTGTTCTTGTGCTGCTTTTGCACCAATAGTTACGGCAACCACTTCAGTGGCGGTACCGGCTTCTTTAAGGCGAATTGCTTCCTCTATAGCAATCTCACAAAACGGGTTCATTGCCATTTTAACGTTGTTTAAATCAACGTCGCTGTTATCACTTTTAACGCGTGCTTTTACGTTGTAATCAATCACTCTTTTTATTGGTACGAGAACTTTCATAGGAACTCCATAATTATTTAAACCTACAAGGTAACGTGCACGTCAACCTATTTATTTTATGAAATTAGACTACTTCCTGTTGACGTAAACGTCAACCTAAAATAACCTTTAACTATTCACAGTCTGTAACGTTTAATTTGCAAGGTTATAAATAGGCTGTACACCTTATTTAAATGCGTAGTAAACATTCAAATAAGTCCGTCATAGATAAAGAGGTTATTATGGTAGAACGTGAAACCATGGAATTTGATGTAGTAATTGTTGGTGCAGGCCCTGCTGGGCTTTCAAGTGCAATTAAACTCGCGCAATTAGCACAAGAAAAACAACAAGAGTGCATGATTTGCGTAGTCGAAAAAGGTTCTGAAGTAGGAGCACATGTACTCTCTGGTGCTGTTTTTGAAACCAAAGCTTTGGATGAACTACTACCTAATTGGCAAGAGCTTGGCGCACCGGTTACAACCAAAGTAACTAACGATGAAATTTATTGGTTTAATAACGAGCAAAAAGCGACATCAATCCCCCACTTTGCTACACCAAAAACATTTCATAATGATGGTAACTACATTGTATCTATGGGCAATGTATGTCGATGGCTTGCAGAGCAAGCTGAAAGCTTAGGCGTAGAGATATTTCCAGGATTTAGCGCACACTCTTTAATAATTGAAGATGAAGCAGTAAAAGGCATTATTACTGGCGATATGGGTGTAGACAAAGATGGTAATGAAAAAGACGGTTACATGCCAGGCATGGAGCTTCGTGCAAAATACACTATTTTTGCCGAAGGTTGCCGAGGTCATTTAGGTAAACAACTAATCAATGAGTTTGTACTTGATGCAGATTCATCACCGCAGCATTATGGTTTAGGCTTTAAAGAAATCTGGCAAATAGATGAAAGTAAACATGAGCTTGGCAAGGTAGTTCATGGTACAGGTTGGCCACTTAGCGGCGATACTAATGGTGGTGCATTTATGTATCACAGTGAAAACAATCAAGTTGTTGTTGGTTTAATTGTTGATTTAAATTACTCAAACCCACATTTGAGCCCGTTTGATGAGTTTCAGCGAATGAAGCACCATCCTGTATTTAAAAACGTGCTTGAAGGCGCTGAACGTATTGCTTACGGTGCGCGTGCTATTGCTAAAGGTGGCTTGCATTCATTACCAAAAATGCATTTTGCAGGTGGCCTACTTGTAGGATGCGATGCAGGCACTCTTAATTTTGCAAAAATTAAAGGTAATCACACCGCAATGAAATCTGGAATGATTGCCGCAGAGGTTATTTTTGAAGCATTGCAAAATGAGTTGGCACATACCGATTTAACTCATTATCAAACTGCATTTAAGCAATCGTGGGCATATAAAGAGTTATATCAATCTCGTAACTTTGGCCCTGCAATGCACAAACTCGGTAAGTTTATAGGTGGTGCGTACAATACTCTTGATCAAAACATTTTTAATGGTGGTTTACCCTTTACGTTTAAAGATAATACGCCCGATCACTCTACCCTTGTTGATGCTAACGCAGCTGACAAAATTGCATACCCAAAACCAGATGGACACCTTAGCTTTGATAAACTCTCAAGTGTGTTTTTATCAAATACTAACCACGAAGAATCACAGCCGTGTCATTTAAAGCTTAAAGATGCGTCAATTCCTATTAACGTAAATTTAGTTAAATTTGATGAACCCGCACAACGTTATTGCCCTGCAGGCGTTTACGAAGTACAAGAAATTGCAGGCAATAAAGAGTTTGTTATTAATGCCCAAAACTGTGTGCACTGTAAAACCTGCGATATTAAAGACCCAAGCCAAAACATTACATGGGTAACACCTGAAGGTGCGGGTGGGCCAAATTATCCTAATATGTAACTAAATTATGCGCTGTATAGCTATATAACTACGTTTTTTACATATAAATTATAAACATATCCTAAATTGCAGGGGCTTCGGCCCCTTTTTTACGTTATGCTAATAGTAGTTTTAATAATAAGAGTGTTATTTATGCCGTCGTCAAAAGTTATTTTTCGTTTTTTAGCAGAGCCTACTGATGTGAATTTTGGTGGTAAAGTTCATGGTGGGGCCGTCATGAAGTGGATTGACCAAGCAGGTTATGCGTGCGCTGCAGGTTGGAGTGGTCATTACTGCGTAACTGTTTCGGTTGCGGGTGTTAAATTTAGACGCCCTATTTTAGTGGGTCAAATAGTCGAAGTAGAAGCTAAAATTGCCCATACGGGTAGAAGTAGCATGCAAATATTTATTCAAGTTAGGTGTGGCGATCCAAAAACGCAAAATATGGTTGAAACAAACCATTGTGTTATCAGCTTTATTGCAATGGATGAAACGGGCTACCCAATAGAAGTGCCTTCGTTTAAAGCAGTGACCGATGAAGACATTAAATTAGAAAATTACGCTATAAAAATGAAAGAAATAGCAATTGAAACAGAAAACTTGCTTCATGAAGTCTAATTAGTAATTTAAATAGAGTAAGGCTATGTAAAAAACTCATTATACTATGTAAAACATACAACTTATCTTAGAGTACACGATTACACAAAAGTTCACTTTGATTATAAAACACGCTAAAAAATGTAAAAACCAATACAAAAGAACTAATTATGGCGTGTTTTTAATCCATTTTAATATTGGCACGCTCGCTGCAAGTAGATAATTGAAGTTTGATTAATGAAATCAAGCATTTGATTATTTTTTGTAAAGGAGCTATTCAATGATTAAAACACTTTCTCTTTCAGCTATTGCACTAGCAACACTGGGTTTTAACTCTGCAGCACACGCTGACATTTCTGATTTCGATTCTCCACGTATTTATACTGGTATCGGTTACGGTCAATATTCTTTTGAATTTGAAGACAGTGACAACGACACTGACTTTGACGACGATGCACAAATGCTTAAAGGCTATATTGGTACTCAGTTTAACGAATACCTAAGCTTAGAACTTGCTTATCAAAACTTTGATGAAGTAAGTGATATAGACAGCAAAGCTGAAATTGATGGCGTATCGCTTGCCGCACGTTTGGGCTACCCAATAACAGAGAGCTTTTCTGTATATGCAAAAGGCGGTTGGCTTGAGTGGGATGCAGATTACACACAAGATTTACCAGTAGGTGGCGTAACAGCGTCTACAGATGGTGGTGATGCATTTTACGGTGCGGGTATTGAATACGCACTTACAACAAATGTACAATTTCGTTTAGAGTACGAACGCTACAAACTTGATGACGATATTGATCCAGACATGGATGTAGCGTCTGTATCAGTTCAATACATGTTTTAATTAATCTTTAACATGCTTGAAAAGGGTAAGCTTATTAGCTTACCCTTTTTTGTTTTAGGTCCTTTTTAAATACATTAATATAAACCATTCGGTCTAATAAGTAATTTTAAACCAGATGGTCTATATGAATAATTTTTAACGAAGTAAGTGCGCTATTTAATGCGCTTGAATAATCATATTTTTAATAAAATTGGTATACGCAATAAACTTACTTACACTAATGCCATAAATACTAAATGCAGGTAGAATAGCGCTCTATTTTATTTGTACCCGAGTACTATGAGCGATTATACCATTTCGGCTATTGGCCACATTGAATCTCCTTATAAACAAAAGTTTGCTATACCTAGGCAGCCTCGTTTAGTGCCACAAGCCAAGGCAAAACTTATTTTTGCACCTGATTTTAATCGCGAAGAGTTTGTACGTGGTTTAGATGAATTTACTCATATTTGGTTGTTATTTCGTTTTCATGAAACGGCCGATAAAGGTTATTCTGCTATGGTGCGCCCACCTCGTTTAGGTGGGAATGAGCGAAAAGGTGTATTTGCTACCCGCGCTACATTTAGACCAAACGCGATTGGTATGAGCGCAGTAAAACTTGAAGGTATCGAATATAAAAACGGACAACTTAGTTTATTACTCGCTGGCATTGATTTACTTGATGGCACACCCATTATCGATATTAAACCTTACTTACCCTATTCAGATGCAATGCTTGACGCCAGTGCTGGCTTTGCAGATACACGCCCAGAAACACAAATGACGGTTGAATTTAGCCCTCAGGCAATTGAGTTTGTTAATGCGCAAACACAATACCCAGATTTACATGATTTTATAGCTAATGTTTTAAAACAAGATCCCCGCCCTGCCTATAAAAAACAAAAAGACGGCGAGCAAAGCTATGGTATGACTTTGTACAATTATAATATTCGCTGGCAAGTCAATGGCGAGCATAACGTAGTAACAAACATAGAAAAAAACTAAATAACTCACTTAGCGCTTTAGTGTAAAAGCATCCGCTGTTAAACTTAAGCTCTATTAAAAGAACATAATTACTCTATTTCGGAAAAAACATGCGTACAAGCCAATATATACTCGCAACACTTAAAGAAACGCCATCAGATGCTGAAATCGTATCGCATCAGTTAATGCTTAGAGCCGGTATGATCCGTCGCGTCGCTTCGGGTTTATACACTTGGTTACCCTCTGGTTTACGTGTGCTACGTAAAGTAGAAAACATTGTACGTGAAGAGATGGACAAAGCAGGTGCTATTGAAATGCTAATGCCTGTAATTCAACCCGCTGATTTGTGGGAAGAGTCTGGCCGTTGGAATGAATTTGGTCCTGAGCTTATGCGCTTCACAGACCGTCATAACCGTACGTTTGCACTTGGTCCAACACACGAAGAAGTAATAACTGATTTCGTACGTAAAGAAATAAGCAGCTACAAGCAGTTACCAGTTACTTTATATCAAGTACAAACTAAAGTACGCGACGAACGTCGTCCTCGTTTTGGTGTGATGCGTGCTCGTGAATTTACAATGAAAGATGCCTACTCTTTTCACTTAAGTGAAGAGTGTTTAGATGCGACTTATCAAGCGATGCACAAAGCATACTGTAACATTTTTGAGCGTTTAGGCCTTGATTACCGCCCTGTACTTGCTGATACTGGGTCTATTGGTGGTAGCTTATCGCACGAGTTTCATGTACTTGCTGAGTCAGGCGAAGATGCAATTGCATTTAGTGATGGCAGTGATTACGCTGCTAATATTGAAAAAGCAGAAGCACTAGCGCCAAACGATCCACGCCCAGAAGCAAGTAAAGAGTTAAAAGCATTCCCTACTCCTGACGCTAAAACAATTAATGAGCTTAAAAAGCACTACGGTGTAAAACCTCATCGTGGTGTTAAAACCTTAATTGTTTACGGTGCACCTGATGAAAACGATGTACGTGGTTTAGTGGCGCTTGTACTTCGTGGCGATCATGATTTAAATGAATTGAAGGCTGAAAAGCACCCATTAGTAGACTCTCCGCTTGAAATGGCAACAGAGGCAGATATTGTTGCTGCTATTGGTGCAAAACCTGGCTCATTAGGCCCGGTGGGCTTATCTATGCCTATTATTGTGGATAGAGCCGCTAATATCCTTGCTGATTTTGTTGCCGGTGCTAATAAAGACGACGAGCACTACAGCGGTATTAACTGGGATCGTGACGTAACTGATTACGAAGTTGCTGATATTCGTAATATTGTTGAAGGCGATATGAGCCCATGTGGCCAAGGCGTTTTACAAATAAAACGCGGTATTGAAGTAGGTCATATATTCCAACTTGGCACTAAATACTCAGAAGCAATGAAAGCGGGAGTATTAAACGAAGGTGGTAAAAACCAAACCATGACCATGGGTTGTTACGGTATTGGTGTTTCACGTATTGTTGCTGCTGCTATTGAGCAAAACAACGATCAATACGGGATCATTTGGCCACAATCAATCGCGCCATTCGATTTAGCGATTGTTCCAATGAACATGCACAAATCGCATCGTATTCCTGATATTGCAAATAACCTTTACCAGGGTTTAAAAGATGCAGGTCTTGATGTGTTATTTGATGACCGTAAAGAGCGCCCTGGTGTTATGTTTAATGACATGGAGCTAATTGGTGTACCATTTACGCTGGTGATTGGTGAGCGTAACCTTGACGAGAATAAAGTTGAGCTTAAAAACCGCCGCACCGGTGAAAAGCTAATGATTGATATTGATACAGCAATTGATGCAATTAAAGCGGCTGTTAAAGGTTAATAACACGCACGCTCAAAATAGACTAAAAGGCCGCATTTAAAATGCGGCCTTTTTTATGCGTAATAATAGCTGCTCAATGACTCACCTTTCCTAGCTTTATAGAAATCTTTTAATTACGTGCCTTGGTATAAATTGTCATGGAGGCTTCGCTAAAGTGTCTCATAAGTGTCATTAGATTTATCTACAGTGTTTAATTATTACACTATGGATGACGGGCATGACAAACAATCAACTGCGTAAAAAACAACATTATCCAGCCATTTGGATATCTGATGTTCATTTAGGTTACAAAGATTGTAAAGCTGATTACTTACTTGATTTTTTAAACTCGGTAGAATCCGACACACTTTATTTAGTGGGTGATATTATTGACTTATGGTCAATGAAGCGACAGTTTTATTGGCACCCTTCTCATTATGAAGTATTAAACTGCATACAAACAAAAGCAGCTAGCGGTACACGTGTCATTTATATTCCCGGTAATCATGATGAAGCGTTTAGAAACTATATAAATCAAACATTATTTGGTGTTGAAATCCACCAGCAGTTTATTCACACCACTAAAGCTAATAAACGGTTTTTACTTATACACGGCGACGACTTTGATTCAGCGACTCGTTATAACAAACTTGTTAGTATTGCGGGGGATGCAGGATACGACTTTTTATTATTTTTAAATCGCTGGACCAATCGTATACGTAAAATATTTGGTGGTAACTACTACTCGCTTGCATCGTGGGTAAAAGCTCGGGTACACAAAGCTCGAGAAGCGATTAGTGCCTTTGAAGATGCCGCAGTTCATGAAGCTAAAAAACAAAACGTAGACGGTATTATTTGTGGACACATTCACCATCCCAAAATTAAAGTGGATGACGGTATTATGTACTGTAACGATGGTGATTGGATTGAGAGCTGTACTGCGCTTGTAGAGCAGCAAGATGGAAAGATAGAATTACTACATTGGTCAGATACACAATTTATACTCGATAGCGCAGACATAGCTATTCTTAACACGCCTTTAAATACGTCAACAAATACCAAACCAAAAAAATCAGCTGCTTAGCAGCTGATTTTCAAAACGATTAACTTAACCAAGTAATTAGCTTGTCTTTTAAAGTTTGTGGTTTAATTGGTTTAGTAATGTAGTCGTTCATTCCAGCAGCTAAACAACGCTCTCTATCACCTTCCATCGCACTCGCTGTCATAGCGATAATCGGTATGTGAGTATAATCTACCCCTGCCTTACTATTTCTAATTTCACTTGTGGTATCGTAGCCATTTAAATTGGGCATTTGGCAATCCATTAATATAACATCAAAAGCTTGCTCTTCGTTTTCTCTCAGTGCTTCTAAGGCTTCTATACCGTCTGACGCACAAGTGATTTTTACTTTAGTACGCTTTAATATCGCCTTAGCTACTTCAATGTTTATCATATTATCGTCAACTAATAATACATGATACGCAGATAGGTCAGGCTCTACTTGTTCCTCTTCCAAGCCTTTTGGTGGCGCTATGATACAGTCACTACTAGCACCAAATAAGCTGGCCAATTTATAGCTGAATTGATCTTGAGTGAGTGGTTTATTTAAAATATGGCTGCCTTCAGGTAATACCGTTTTGATTGGCTTATCTGTAACCATATCTCGTAAAATTAAAACATACTTTTTATTAAACTGTTTACAGTAATCAATTAACGGATCAATTTGAGGATGCTCATCATCAATTAATAATAAATCAGCTTCAAACTCTTTGTGCTCACTAAAGTAGTCAAGTCGTACAATGTTTTCTGCTTTTACTTTGCAGGTTAATAACAATAAGTCGCATACGTTTTTATAAACGTTATCGCGCGCTATTAATGCCGCTACGTTAATACTTGTAGCAAGCTCTATACCTGTGTTTAATTTTTTCTCTTGTGCAACGTGTAGCTCAACCGTTGCGGTAAAGGTACTACCCACGCCCTTTTTGCTTATAACCGTAATATTACCACCCATTAACTGAGCAAGTTTTTTACATATAGATAAACCTAAGCCTGTACCACCAAAGTGGCGGGTCGTGCTTGAATCTTCTTGCGTAAATACTTCAAATAGTTTGTCTATGTTTTCAGTCGCTATACCAATTCCGGTATCTTTTATTGTAAAGCTCATTAATAACTTTGAGTCAGTTATGTACTTAGAGCCAACAGTTAAACTTACTTCACCTCGGTGGGTAAATTTAAACGCATTATTAACTAAGTTAATTAAAATTTGTTTAAGTCGATGGCTGTCGCCAATAACCATTCTGTCTACTACATCTTTAGTATCTAAAAATACTTCAAGACCTTTGCGTTGGCCCTGTAAAGCTAAAGAGCTAATCATATCGCTACATACAGTAACAACATCAAATGTATGGTTATCAATATCAAGCTTACCTGCTTCTATTTTAGAAAAATCAAGAATATCGTTAATCAGATTCATCAATGAATTAGCACTGCTATTTGCTAGTTTTAAATAATGGTATTGTTGATCGGTTAAGCCATCTTCTTTGAGCATTTCAAGCATCCCTAGTACGCCATTCATTGGTGTGCGTATTTCGTGAGAGATATTTGCTACAAAGTCACTTTTTGCTTGGCTTGCTGCTAATGCTTGGTCAATTGCACGTTCTAGTTCAATGGTCCTTTGTGAAACCTTTAGCTCCAGAGTACTGTTTAACGCTTCGAGCTCTGATTGCGTATTTTTTAATGAGCTAATATTTCTTAAAATAGCCGCTACCTGATAACGGTTATTATATACGTCAAAAATACTGCTAAGCGTAATCGAAAAATATTGTTTGTTGCCATAACCATCTGTGTAGATAGCTTCAAACGGCATTTTTGAACCGTTTGTAATAGTCTCTTGTATACAATTAGTGTCTGCGTCGTTTAAATTAAACAGCGAGACAAAATCAGGATTAGTGCCTGAAATTGAACTACCAAAAACCTCTTTAGCGGTATTATTAAAGTGAACAATTTCGCCGTTTTGCTCAATTGTAAAAATAGCATCCAAAGAATTTTCTATTACTTTATTGTTTTGCTCTTTTAGAGAATTAATTAATAGCTTACGGTTTATAAAACGTTGGTATAAAAAAGCAATAACTAAAAATACGCTAAAAAATACCACTAACATTGCAATAAAGTTTTGACGTCTCTCATTCACCTTTGCAAACAATGTTTTTGTATCAACACTTACACCAAGCTCTAAAGGTAGCATGGCTATATCACCCTCAAACGAAATTCGTTTTTTTAAAGTGTAAGCCACTGGATAATTACTTATTGGTAAAGTGCCTTGCTCTGTCATGGTAGTTGCAGTGGAGAATTCTTCAGACCATGTTTTAGTTTTATTAAATTCAAAACTGAATCGAAGTTGAGGGTTTGGATGATATAAAAATTCACCTTCATTATTCATAAGGTAAACCTGCGTCCCTTGTGGAGATTCAACTGTTAAATCTTCAAGTAATTTATCCGCAAAGTAATTAGTAACTAATATTGCAAATATTTTATTATTTTCATCAAAAACAGGCTTAGCAACACGAAAAGTGCTTATATAAGGTTCTTGTATCTGTCCATTTTCACGGTTGTAGTTAATTGGAGAAATATAAACACTTTTCTTATCAAGCATGCTTGCTTTGATTATGTAATCGCGTTGACCTTTTTTTTGTAATTGCAGACCTTGCAGTCGATTAATCTCTCCAAGTTGATTTCGGTCAACTCTAACAATCTCTTGCCCACCATCTTCGAGCATAATATAGCGAGCTTGCAAAATACTGTCATCGGTCTGCATAAAACCAGTAAAAATACTTGCTAAGCGCTCTTGCCAAACATCTATTGGCGTACCAAGAACAGGATCAATTAGTTTATTTTCTTTAGCGCGGGTAATGCCTTGTATTGGTGGTGTAGCATCTAAAAAACGAATGGCGGTAACACTGTCTTTAAGATGTTTTTTTAATGAATAGCTCTTTGTTTCGAGTTCACGCTTTAATTCTATTTGAGCTGAATTATACACATCACTTCTTACTTTTTGATCGAACAAATACAGAGATGGTACAGCTATAAGAACAAATATTATTGTTGCAACGAGCATTAGTTTATTATTTTTTGTCACGTTCAAAAAAATATTTCTTTTTAACATTTACCATCACCATAAATTTTTATTGTTATTAGTATAGAGTATTAAAGTGAGAATTGGACCCTCAAACTAATCAGTTATCGTTATAATTTTTATAATAAAAAGACTAAATCATTAGTTTTATTTAGAACACTCTCTCTATATGAATTATAAATGAATGAGAGTACCCATATCGACTTACACAGATTATAAAATAGTTGTTTCAACCAATCATTCCTTTAAAATATAAAAGGTAGCCAATGCTACCTTTTATATATCTTCAGAGTGCTAAATCTATATAATTATCTAAATAGCACATCTTCTCTGTTAAACCACTTAACACAAAATGCCAATAGTCCAGCAGCAATGATTGCAGTGGCTAAAAATATTAAGCCTACAAATGTGTAATCAACAGTCCCTTTTACTATTTCTTTAATTGCTAATGCTACGTTTGTAACAGGAATGAATGCTGTTTTAGCAGTGAGTTCCATATTTGGCATGATTGAAATAATAATCGGGAAAAATACGCCCATACTAAGTGGTGCCATATAATTTTGCGCTTCTTTAAACGTGCGAGCATAGATAGATATAGCCAGAGCTAAGGCCGAAAATATAGCTGCAACAGGTAACAATAGTACAAATATCATTAGTAAATCGGTAACTGCTAATGTACTAAACGCGGCTTTAATAAAATCAAGATCGGCAAATGCGAGCGCCAATGCTATCCAACAGCCCATACTTAAGACGGTTATGGTTGTGGAGGCAATGGATGTAGTTAACAAGGTTATAAATTTACCAAGCACCAGCTCTGTACGCGTAATAGGTGTAAGTAGGAGTGTTTCTAGTGTGCCGCGTTCTTTTTCGCCAGCGCCTAAATCAATAGCGGGATAAGTTGCCCCCATCAATACTAATGGAATAAGTAGGTAAGGTAAAAAACCGCCAATTTTTTCGCCAAGGTTTTCACGTTTATCGGCGGTATCTACTTTTATGACTTCAATTGGATTAAGAATAGATTTTTTAACAGACTCTTCAATACCAAAACTGATTAGCTTTTGAGTTTGCAGCACGTCACTGTATTCTTTTGCGAGCTCTTTAACGCGTTCGAATAAAAAGTTGATAGATTTTGAATCGTTAAAAACAACCTGCCACTGGCTTTGTTTTCCATCGTCCAATGTTTGCACAGCATGACTTGGTAAATAAATACCCATATCAATATCGCCAGCGATTACACCTGCTTTAAGCTCATCAATATTGTTAAAGGTTTTATCCCCTTTATAAAGCTCAAAACTTTTGTGATAAAACACTTTGTCAGTAAATTCTTGTGCGTATTCACCGTTGATAATCGCGTAAGTATTTACTTTTTGCTCAGCGTCCATTGCAGCTTGCGAGCTTATAAATGCCATTACGGCAAACAATAACGGAAATATAGCAACAGGGAGCGCGACTACAAATAATAGCGTTTTTTTATCGCGTAATAACTCTCTTAATTCCTTTTTAAAAACCTCAAACATCATGTTTCTCCGTTAATATATTCATAAACGCTTGGTTAAGCTCATCACTATTGCCTGCTTGTTTAAACTCTTCTACTGTTCCGTCAAAACAGCTAATACCTTCGTTAATTACAGCGACACGGTCACATAAAAGTGCAACTTCATCTAGATGATGGGTTGAGAAAATAACAGGCGTCCCTTGCGTCTTTAAACCTTTGATAAATTTAATAACTGTTTGTGTTGTCATTATATCAAGGCCCGTTGTTGGCTCATCAAGTACCACAACTGCTGGGCGATGAACAACTGCACGCGCTATATTTGCTTTTTGCTTCATACCTGTTGAAAGGTTTTCTGCCCGTTTATCTACAAATTTATGCATATCTAGCAATGTAAATAGCTCATCACAACGCGATGCTATATCGCTTTTGTTCATGCCATGAAGCTTTGCAAAATACTCTATGTTTTCTTTTACAGTTAAGCGGCCATACAACCCCGTAGAGCCTGATAAAAATCCAATAGACTTACGGCCCAGTAGCGGTTTTTTTACAATATCGTTTCCAGCAATCGTTATTGAGCCTTCATCGGGCTTTAACGCGGTTGAAATCATTCTCAATGTCGTCGTTTTTCCCGCACCATTTGGGCCGAGCAATCCAAGTACCTCACCTTTAGCGCAACTAAAACTAACGTCTCGTACTGAGTGAAAGTAGTCTTTATCTTCACGAGGATCGATGTCGTCTATTTTATTTTTTTTGTGATCTTTAGTTAGCTTAAATTTCTTTTTAAGCCCAGCAACTTCTATCATGTTCGCATCCTTCGTTTCGCTCTAAAATAATCTGTATTGTTGTAAAAAGAGTCGTCTTTGTTTTCGTCATGCCAGCCTGGAACACCTAATAAAGGCAGTGGTGAAAGCTTTTTGTTATCGGCTAAGCAGTTATCTGTATTAATCATCTCATAAAGGGCTTGGTCAAGGTACTGGTATTGAGTTACTAAATCTTTACAAAATATTTCATTAGGTACACAAACAAATAACGCTTTACCCGTCAAACCTATATAAGGCTTTGTTAGCATTTCATAATTAGCATGACCAAACATAAAAGGTTTTATTGTTTTACCCCACTCATGTTTGTGTTCAACGAATGCAGTTTTCCATTGGTGTTCGCAAAGCCACCGCTGCCATTTACTCTCACTTATAGCTAATACAACACCACACTCATCAAAAAGCGTTAGTGCATTACGATGCTTAGTACGCTGTTGCAGTCCATGCTCAGCAATATCTTGCACATGTCTATGGTTTATTAACGCTTTGGTTTTTGGAAATAAACACCATATAAACCCACCAAATAAGTCATGCCAATTTTCACTGCGTGTAGGTACAACACCCGTTTCAAAAATTACTTGCTCGTAATACCGATCGCCAAAGTCTACCTTTGCATCATCTTCAAAAGTAATAGGAATATTATTCTCATTAATAGCAGTTAAAAATGGAGAAAACCACTGCGGCGCCGGCCAATCTGTTAGTTCGTTAACTTTAAATAGCTCACGTAAATGCGCAAATGCACCTGTTTCTAAACTACTGATTTGCCACTGCTCGGGGGGAGTAAAACGCTTCATTTAAACCTTTAACAATTTATGCCTATAATTTACGAGAAGTTTACCGCAAAAACTGGTTCTGCTTAATAGAAGTTAATATACTAATCAGAACTTAAAACAAAAAAAGATCTGACATGAAACATTATTTCTCTCTCACACTCCTCGCTACTGCTGTTTTAGCAGGTTGCGCAACAACAAGTATTACCCCTACTGAAGTAACAAATGGTTATAACAGTATTCAAGCTGATGAACTGGCTAAACATGTAAAAGTACTCGCATCGGATGAGTTTGCTGGCCGTGCTCCTTCATCACCTGGCGAAAAGCTAACGCTTGATTATTTAACTGCGCAGTTTAAAGCTTTAGGTTTAAAACCAGGTAATGGCGACAGTTACTTACAAGAAGTGCCATTGGTTTCTTTAGAAGCTGATTCGAATATGGTGCTTAGTATTGGTGGTAAAGACTATCAATATAAAAAAGATATGGTTATGGGTAGCAGCCGCATTAGCGCACAAGAAGGCATAGAAAATTCTGAACTTGTTTTTGTGGGCTACGGCGTTAATGCACCTGAATACAATTGGAATGACTACGAAGGGTTAGACGTTAAGGGCAAAACGGTTGTAATGCTGGTTAACGATCCGGGCTTTGCAACAAAAGACCCTGCTTTATTTACTGGCGACGCAATGACTTATTACGGTCGTTGGACATACAAATATGAAGAAGCAAGTCGACAAGGTGCAGCTGGCGCAATTATTATTCATGAAACAGCACCTGCGTCATACCCATGGTCAGTAGTTGAAAACTCTTGGAGCGGTGAGCAGTTTGGTTTTCAAAAAGAAAACAACAATATGGACCGCGTAGCCGTTGAAGGCTGGGTTACAACTGACGTAGCAAAAGAGCTTTTTACTAAAGCAGGATTAGATTTCGATACTGCGAAAGAAAACGCAGCTAAAGGTGCTTACCATGTTGATATGGGCGATTTAACTGCTTCTGTTAATGTTAAAAATACGATTAAAAAATCAGTGTCGTATAACTTTATCGCTACGTTACCAGGAAGCGAGCAACCAGATGAGCATGTTATTTACTCAGCGCATTGGGATCACTTAGGTACAGATAAAACACGTAAAGGCGATCAAATTTACAACGGTGCTCACGACAACGCAACGGGTACCGCTGGGCTTATTGAAGTAGCTGAAGCCTTTACTAAATTACCTAAGCACCCTAGCCGCTCAATGACATTTTTAGCGGTAACTGCTGAAGAGCAAGGCTTACTAGGTTCTAAATACTATGCAGCTAACCCTGTGATTGCAGCTAATAAAACAGTCGCTAACATAAACATGGATAGCTTAAATTTATTAGGCAAAGTAAAAGACATGAATGTGGTTGGTATTGGTAAGTCACAAATGGATGAGTTTTTAGCAACTGCAGCTAAAGAGCAAGGCAGAACAATATCAGGCGATCCTAAACCATCATCTGGTGGCTATTACCGCTCTGATCACTTTGCATTTGCTAATATGGGCATTCCAGCCATGTACGCAGGCGGTGGCACAGTAGCAGCTGACGAAGAAACAGCTAATTACCGTAAACGCATGAGTTTGGTACTTCGCGGTTGTTATCATCAACCATGTGATCGTTACCGTGACGAATGGGATTTATCGGGTGCTGTTCAAGACTTACAATTGTTTTATAAAGTAGGTTTTGATATTTCTGAGCAAGAGCAATGGCCAACGTGGAATGCAAACTCAGAATTTCAACGTAAGTAGCATTGGTTTAACATCGAAAAACTCAAAGAGAGTAATCGATTTAAATAGATGCAAATGATATTGATTATCATTTAATTAAAATATACAGTGTTAATTAGTTTATTTAATTGGTAACACTGTATGATTTTACTCTCTCAAATAGGATTTATTACGCCCGCTTCTAAACGCTTTGTTAGCCAAAATAAACGTTTATTATTACCACTTTTTTTATTGGTATGTTTAGCACTGCCATCACTTCGTGAAATTACAATAACGGCACTGAGCGATGCTTTTTTTCAAGTTAGCGTATTTGTTGCTGCTACATTATTAATTTATTACTACGCCATAGAGCATTTACCTCAATTAGAGCTTAGTTATTTAAGTGCTAAATCGCCGGTATTAGAAATATTTTTTGCTGCCGTTTTAGGGGCCCTTCCTGGATGTGGTGGTGCAATAATAGTGGTTACCCAATTTACGAAAGGCCAAGCTAGTTTTGGGGCTATCGTTGCTGTTTTAACAGCTACAATGGGAGATGCCGCATTTTTGCTCCTTGCCACTCGCCCTACTGAAGGTTTAACCATAATGGCCATTGGCTTAGTCGTAGGCACGCTTTGTGGTGTTATAGTAAATGCCCTTCATGCAAAAGACTTTTTACGCCCAACCAAACAAGAACAAAAACACCAAGTTAAAGTATTGCCAATTCGTATAATTAAAATAAGCAAACCCGTTTGGATGTTCGCTATTATTCCAAGCCTCATTATTGCTTTTTTAATTGCATTTAATGTCGACTTTGATCAATTTGGAAAATACACAGGCACAAGTATTAGTATTTTTGGTGCTGCAATGGCGTTATTTACTGTAACTATATGGGCGTATTCTTCTAAAGGTGAAAGCTATAAAGAAGTAACCTCAGAAGACGATGAATGTACTCCACCTTCTAAAATTATTAAAGTACTTCAAGACACACACTTTGTGACCGCATGGGTAGTGGCATCGTTTATGTTATTTGAGATTTTAGTAAATATTGCAGGGCTTGATTTAAAAAACTGGTTTGCACATTATGCTTATTTGGCGCCACTTATTGCAGTGGTGATTGGTTTTTTACCCGGTTGTGGTCCGCAAATAATTGTTACTACGTTATATATTCAAGGTATTATTCCATTTAGCGCATTAACTGCTAATGCAATATCTAACGATGGTGATGCGTTATTTCCTGCAATTGCAATGGCACCTAAAGCGGCTGTAATTGCGACTGTGTATACATCTATTCCTGCTTTGGCCGTTGGCTATGGCCTTTACTTTTTAAGTTAAAATTACCATAAACAAAAAAGCTCAGCTATTGCTGAGCTTTTAGGATGTTAACTTATTTTATTTATACGGCTGCTGGCTCTGCAGCTAGTTCTTTTGGATTTGGTCCATAATCGTTCTCACCTTCATGTGAGTTTTGTGCAAGAAAAACAATTAAAACAATCCAACCAATTACTGGCACTAACCAAAGTAACTGCCACCAGCCTGAACGACCAGTGTCGTGTAAACGACGTGCACCCGCACTCAATTGAGGGATCAATAAAGCTAAGCTATATATTGAGCTTACGAACATTGTGTTTGTAATACCATCTATAACACTTGTTAAAAGCGAAAAAATAATATTAATTAGCATAAACATCCAAAATGCTTTACGACGATTACGGCCTGAAAAATCTGCGTAGCTACGCAACGCGTTCATATAATGTTCCATGAAATTTCCTTAGTGTTATTTTTTATATTCCCTAACGGGGTTAACTTTATTACTTTTTAGTAACACTTGTATCTTAAATAAAAACAGACTCATTTAAAACAAAAAACCAGCAAATTGCTGGTTTTTATTACATATTAGCAGTTTAGCTATTAACTCATTGCCATCATCATTGCCGAAGGATTTTCTAAGTACGATTTCCATAGGTTATTAAAGCGTGCAATAGTGCCGCCATCAATAACACGATGATCGCCAGACCAACTCACTTGCATTATCGCTTTACTCACAACTTGGCCACTTTCATCAAAACGCGGTAAGTGCTGCAGTTTACCCAATGCAACAATAGCTACTTCTGGTTTATTAATTATAGGGGTCGCAATAGTGCCACCAATCGCACCAATGTTAGAGATACTAATTGTCCCACCTTTTAAATCATCAGGTGCAACACGCCCTTCTCGCGCTGAGTGAGTTAAGCGTGTTAAATCATTAGCCACATCAACAATACTCTTACTCTGGCACGATTTAATATTAGGCACTAACAAGCCAATTTTTGAATCAACCGCTATACCAATATTATGATCGTTATAATAGGTAAGCTCTGAGCAATCATCATTCACTTTTGAATTAAGTACAGGGTACTCTTTCATTGCTAGCGAGAGTGCTTTTACAAAAAATGGCATCATGGTGAGCTTTACGCCTTGTGCTTTGTACTGCTCTTTTAAGGAGCTGCGCAAAGCTATAAGCTGTGTTAAGTCTATTTCATCACTAAACGTAAAGTGCGGAATAGTTGAAACCGATGCCACCATTTGCTTGGCCATGGCCGCTTTAATGCCTTTAATTTGCTCTACTCGTACGCCACCGCTTTGATTCTGTGTTTGGTTTTGTACAGCACTTTGAGAAGCATCACTATTAAGCGGTGAAGTATCAATAGTATTTGGCACTTCGCCTTTTACAAACTCTTCAATATCTTGCTTGTAAATACGTCCATTTTTTCCACTACCTGGTACGCACGTTAAATCAACATCTAGCTCACGTGCTTTACGACGAACTGCAGGCGACGCAACCGCTTTTTGATTGATAACCTTTGCAGCTTGCTGAGTTTTAACAGAGGCAACTTTTTCAGCGACGGCATTAGTTTGAGCCTTTACGACCGCTTGGTTTATATCAACATTTGGCTTTACTGCACTGCCTGCAATTGTCATTTGAAACAACGGGCTATGTACTTTTGCTATTTCACCTTTTTGGTAATATAGTTTTTTTACTGTGCCTGTATATTTTGCCGGAATTTGTACTAATGCTTTGTCGGTCATTACATCACAAACCGCTTGGTCTTCTTCTATTTCATCGCCTTCTGCGACTAACCAATCAACAATCTCACACTCAACAATACCTTCACCAATATCAGGGAGTATAAAGTCCTCAACTACATCAGATGCATTGTTATTAGTTTGATTTTCAGCTTGAACTGGCTCTTCTACTACTTCATTACTAGTACTATCACCAGTTACATCCATAGCAAATAAAGGCGCATGTACTTTAGCAATTTCACCTTTTTGATAATATAGCTTTGTAATAATACCATCATGCACTGCCGGAATTTGTACTAATGCTTTGTCTGTCATCACATCACAAATTGGCTGATCCTCAGATACGGTTTCGCCTTCTTGAACTAGCCACTCAACAACTTCGCATTCAACAATGCCTTCACCAATATCGGGTAATATAAAATCTTTCGCCATGGTAACCCCTAAAAATCCATTGATTGTTTAATTGCAGCCAACACTTTTAGTGCATCCGGTACGTATTCTTTTTCAAGTGCCAACGGGTATGGTGTATCTAGACCACATACACGTAAAATTGGCGACTCTAAATGCAAGAAACACTCTTGTTGTATTGTTGCTGCTATTTCGGCACCAAAGCCATTAGTTATAGGCGCTTCATGGCTTACGATTAAACGACCGGTTTTAATAACCGATTTAGCAATCGTTTCAACATCCCATGGTAAAATACTACGAAGGTCAATAACTTCACAGCTTATACCTTGCTCGCTTGCTTGCTGTGCTGCCTCTTCAATAATCTCCATTTGAGCACCCCACGCTAAAAGCGTAATATCGGTACCCTCTTGTACTACTTCAGCCGTGCCTAATTCAATACTATAATCTTCTTCTGGCACTTCGCCTGTTGATGCACGATATAAACGCTTAGGCTCAAAAAATATGACAGGGTTATCATCTTTAATAGAGGCACGTAATAACCCCTTAGCTTGATAAGGGTTACGCGGTACAACCACTTTTAAGCCCGGTGTATGTGCAAAATAAGCTTCGGGTGATTGCGAGTGATATAAGCCACCAGCAATACCACCGCCATAAGGCGTACGAATAGTTAAGTTACCAACATTAAATTCATTACCACTGCGATAACGAAATTTAGCGGCTTCATTTACTATTTGATCGAACGCTGGGAATATATAATCAGCAAATTGAATTTCTGCTAATGCAGGCGCACCAAAAGCCGCTAAGCCATTAGCGAAACCTAAAATACCTTGTTCGGTTAAAGGCGTATTAAAAACGCGATGCTTACCGTACTTTTCTTGCAAACCTGATGTTGCTCTAAATACACCACCGAAGTAACCAACATCTTCGCCAAAAATACAGGCTTGAGGGTGTTCGTTCATCGTAATATCGAGGGCAGAGTTAATTGCGTGGAGCATGTTCATTTTAGCCATTACTTAATTCTCCCTGCAGTTACTGGGTAAGCATCTGGATGCTGTTTTATATGTTCTTTTAATTGCTCGTACTGTCGTTGCAATAACGGAATTGGAGTATCGTAAACGTCAGATACCAATTCTTTTAAAGCAGGCTTGGCAACAACTTCAGCACGCTTAAGCGCTGCTAAAATTTCTTCACGAATCGACTCTTTTGCTTTTATATCGACCTCTTCGTTTAACCAATCTTGCTTGACCAACCATTTTCTAAATTTATCAATAGGACAGATTTGATTATTTGCTTCTTCATCTTTAGAGCGATAACCACTGGGATCGTCTGACGTCGAGTGCGCACCCAAACGATAAGCAATCGATTCAATGAGTACAGGCTCACCTTGTGTTGAGGCTATTTCGCGTGCTTTTTTAGTCGCCGCATACACAGCAAGTGCATCTGTGCCATCAACACGAATTGTTTTAATGCCATAACCCACACCACGCGACGCAATACCATCGCCTTTAAACTGTTCATCAGCAGGGGTAGATATGGCATAGCCGTTATTACGTGCAAAAAATATAACCGGTGCTTTGTGAACAGCCGCCATATTTAAGCCCGCATGAAAGTCACCTTCTGATGCAGCACCTTCACCAAAGTAACAAATAGTCACGTTATCGATTGTGCTTGCAAGCTCACCTGTTTTAGCGTCGATATGCTTTATTTTTTGACCATATGCATAACCTGTTGCCTGTGGTATTTGCGTACCCAGTGGCGATGAAATCGTCATGTAGTTTAGCGCTTTAGAACCATAATGGATTGGCATTTGGCGACCTTTACCTAAATCCAATTCATTTGAGAACATTTGGTTCATAAATTGATCAAGCGTAAAACCACGATAATGTAGTGCAGCTTGTTCACGATATTGAGCCATGATCATATCATCTTGATCAAGTGCAGCAGCAGAGGCTGTAACTGCGGCTTCTTCGCCTAGGCATTGCATATAAAAACTAACACGACCTTGGCGCTGCGCGCCTTGCATACGTTCATCTAACAAACGTATAAAACGCATTGTTTCATATAACTTAATAGCGGTATGTTTTGAAATATCAGGTGCGGTTGCACTAGGATGAATGTCGCCGTCCTCAGTTAAAATACTAAGGGTTGGAATATTAAGTGCTTGGCCATCAATAAATTCAAGCTCGTGGTTAATATTCAGCGATACGTTATTTGGATTACTCATAACCTACCTTCTTTTGTTGTCGGTAAAACAGTGCCCCTTTAAATTATTATTGTGGGTGATTGTTGCTGGTTAAACTTTGCAACATCTGCACTATCTTTAATTAAAGCTGCCAACACTTTACGTTAACGTAAAGTGTTATTCAACACATCTGGGACGAAACAAAAGCAAATACAGGTTAAATAAGTGGCAAGTTAACGATACGGTTACTTTAATTAATAGTAATCATATAGTTAACTTGAAGCCAGTAGTGGTCTGATGAGTTTAATTAGACGAAATTGCTATCAATATCCATTGGAATAACAGTAAGCAGTGCTCTTTGGCCTAATGCTACGCTCGCATTTGGAAATATAATAGCCTCACCTTCAACGTCAGCGTAAATCGCTGTATCACCGTCGGTTGCAAGTAGTTCACCTTTCGCAAAGCCAGTAAAGTTCTCAGCATCATCAGAAAAAGGGAAACTAAAATCATCCTTTGTTCTATTAATTGTGCGGTGCACTGCAAATAACTCAAACTCACTTGCATTAAAATCAGGGTATTTAACTTCATTTTGGCTAATTAATGCAGTTAATGTTTGCTTGGTTTTTTCAAAGCGGGCCATATCATTTTGGCCAAATGGCTTAACCTGACCCAGCTCTACCGTAAACGAGTCTGCACCATGAACAAACGACGAATAATAGCTAAACGTTGTTGCGGGTGATTTCATCATAAGTACGGTATTTACACCACAGCTCAATAAAAATTGTAACTGTGACTTTTTCCATGGCTTACCATGTAAAAATGGATACACAGCAAATTTTTCGTTTTTAGAGCCTCTAATTGCAGTGTGTAAGTCGTAATGACATCGGCTACTGCCTTGCTGGCCACGGGCATAAAAGTCACTTACGTATTGCTCAAGCTTTGCAGCGCGGTTTCGTTCATTATTCATTGGTACACCTTCAACTGTATGGTAACCATTAAATAATCTATTTAAGTTTTCTTCTACAAAACGCAGGCCAATATTAATTGATTGTGGATTACCATAAATAAATAAAACACGCTGCTTAAGGACTAGCTCACCTTTTATAATTTGTTTAATGAGCGCATCACAAATTTCAATTGGCGCAGTTTCGTTACCGTGTACAGCGCTTGAATAAATTACATCTTTGCTTGTTTTAACAGCAGGTTGAAACTCAATTACACCGGTATCGTGTATATTTACACAAGTCCCATTATCTAAAACAAACTCACCTGCATCTAAATACCATTCGTTATTACGGCTAAGCGTTAAAAAATCGCCAGTTTGTTTTAATTCATTTAAGTAAGATGGATTGGCTGACATGTAATAAGCCCTTTAAAAATAATGTGAGAGTAAACTCTTATGCATATATATGCACAAGGTTGAGGTATAGAAACAAAAACGGCTGATTAAATCAGCCGTTTTAAAATAGTTTAAGCAGTGTTAGCTGATCACAGAATCGACTAACTTTTTAGCTTCTTTTTCAAGTAACGCTAAATGCTCTTCACCTTTAAATGATTCAAGGTATATTTTATAAATATCTTCAGTACCTGATGGACGCGCTGCAAACCAGCCATTTTCAGTGACCACTTTTAAACCACCAATTGCCGCATCGTTACCTGGTGCATGAGTCAGTTTTTGCAAAATAGGTTCGCCAGCAAGTGTATCTGCTTTAACATCAAAAGCACTCAATGCTTTTAAACGTGACTTTTGACCGCTTGAGGCCGGTGCATCAAGGCGTTTATAAATTGGAGAGCCAAACTCTTGTTCTAGTTCTTTATAAAGCGCTGATGGAGTTTTACCTGTTACTGCAAGTATTTCTGCAGCAAGTAGTCCCATAATAAAGCCGTCTTTATCTGTACACCATACAGAGCCATCAAAACGTAAAAATGCAGCACCTGCGCTTTCTTCGCCACCAAATGCAAGCTTGCCTTTGCTTAAGCCTTCAACAAACCATTTAAAGCCTACGGGTACTTCTTTTACTTTACGATTATTGCGCGCTGCTACTTTATCGATCATAGAGCTAGAAACCAATGTTTTACCAATCTCTACTGTTTCATTCCAATCACGGTGTTTAAGTAAGTAATCGATTGCCACAGCTAAAAAGTGGTTTGGATTCATTAAACCATCTGGCGTTACAATACCGTGGCGATCGTAGTCAGGGTCGTTACCAATAGACACATCAAAGTCATCTTTTAATGCAATAAGGTTCGCCATTGAATAAGGTGATGAACAATCCATACGAATTTTGCCATCTTTATCAAGTGGCATAAAAGCAAAACGTGGGTCAACAACATCATTAACAACGGTTAAATCTAAATTATATTTTTTAGCAATAACAGGCCAAAAATTAATACCTGAACCACCTAGTGGATCAATACCAATTTTGATACCTGCATCGCTAATGGCTTTTAAATTAACGATATTTGCTAAATCATCAATATAAGGAGTCATTAAATCTTCGTAGCGAATAAAGCCTGAACGTGAAGCTTTAGCGAATGGGAATAACTCAACTTCAACCAAGTCTTCTAATAAAAGTTGATTTGCTCTGTCTTCAATCCATTTAGTAACGTCGGTATCAGCAGGACCGCCATTAGGTGGGTTGTATTTAAAGCCACCATCTTCAGGAGGGTTATGCGAAGGCGTAACAACAATCCCGTCTGCAAGCTCATTTGGGTGTAGCTTGTTATGGCTAACTATGGCGTGGCTAATAACTGGCGTTGGTGTAAAGTCACCGTTTTCTTGCGTTATCACTTGCACTTCGTTAGCAACTAAAACTTCAATAGCTGAATTAAATGCAGCCTCACTCAGTGCGTGTGTGTCTTTACCTAAAAATAACGGACCAAAAATATCATTTTGTTTTCTATAATCACAAATAGCCTGAGTAATCGCTAAAATGTGTGACTCGTTAAATTTAACATCGTAAGAACAACCACGGTGGCCTGATGTACCAAAAGCAACACAATGCTCTGGATTTTGTTCAAGATCAGGTTCGTTTAAGTAATACGCAGATACTAATTTAGGTACGTTAACCAGTGCTGATTGTGGAGCAGTTTTGCCTGCGCCTGAGTGAATAGCCATTATATTTCCTTACAGGTAATCGCGAATTTTTTCAGCTTGCTCTGCACTATATCCAAGGCAAAGAGCAACTTCATGAAGCATCATTTTTTTACGCGTTGTATTAGAATTTGTCATAACCCAATATTCACTATCAGTTATGTTTTTAGGGTTCATACTACTACCGCTATTTACTAAGGCTTCTTTACTAGTAGCAAAGTAAACACGGTCACGCCCTTTTATATCTAGCACAGCCGAAAAATCAGTTTTATGTGTGCGGTAAAATGCACTTAAAATAAACAAAAAGCGCCCAACAACACCCTTTTGCATTGCCAGCTCTTCTTTATTTAATACATTAAAAACATTATCGCTTTTTTGCTTCACGGGTGCGTGAGCTACAGGCGTTTGTTTTTTTGAAGTCTCAGCAGCAGGTAGCTCTGAGCTTTTTAATGTGGCGGTAGACGTAGTCGCAGTTTGATTATTTTGAGTTAGTTCTACGTTTGCGGTTTGAATTTTTTCGCCGCTCAGATTTAATAAACGACGTAAAATAGTGGATGCACTTTCACCAATACTTTGCGTATTGCTTGCAATATACTGATATAACTCGTCGTCTATGTCGATTTGTTTCATGTTCTTCCTGTCATTACGGGTCACATTTTTTCTCCCGTGTGATTATACCCAAACCAATCAGAAATGCGAGTTACAACAAGCACTCCCGTAAACATATTAATATTTACTTGATTGTTGTTGATTTAACAAACAAAAGCCCAATTTAATAAATAGTCGCTGTATTTTTTGCTTTTTAGAGCAATGCTCGGCAAACTATGGCGAAATTTTCAGGAGGCGTGTATGCAGTTAAATTACAAGCAACAAGGGCAAGGCCCTAATGTTATCTTGATCCACGGACTTTTTGGATCATTAGAAAACCTAAATGTAATCGCAAAACCATTAAGTGAACACTTTAATGTTATTAACGTTGATTTACGCAACCACGGGCTTTCTCCTCATAGTGATGAAATGAACTACCCTGCAATGGCTCAAGATATTGTTGAGTTATTAGCACATTTAAACATAGATAAAGCTCATTTAGTTGGGCATTCTATGGGTGGGAAAGTCGCAATGGAATTAGCACTGACACACTCTGAACTGGTAAATAAATTGGTTGTACTTGATATCGCACCTGTTAGTTACCCTGCTCGCCACACAAAAATATTACAAGCATTAAAAGCAGTTTCAACGCAATCAATAGATGATAGAAAGCAAGCTGATGCAATTATGCAGCCTTATATAGAAGAGCTGGGGGTTCGACAATTTTTACTTAAAAGCCTCGCTAAAAATGAAGAAGGTCATTTTGCATGGCGATTTAACCTAAATGTGCTTGATGAAAAATATTCGACAATCACATCCAATGTTAATGAAAACAATTCTTGTTTATGCGATACTCTTTTCATTAAAGGTAATGATTCTGACTATATATTGCCCGAGCATCGTACTGCAATTACAGCACGCTTTAAAAACACCAAGGCTAAAATTATTCATGGCGCAGGTCATTGGCTTCATGCTCAAAAGCCTCTTGCTGTTAATAAAGCGATAAATGACTTTTTAACTGCGGTTTAAAGCAATTTTAATCGCGTGTTTTTGATTCAGCGCACTAAATATATGAATATTTATATGCTATAGTACGCGCCGTTTAATTTAAAGGTTATACGTTGATGGTCAGTCAGTTAATTAACGAATTTGATACCCTAGGGTTGTATTTTGGCTTAGCCGGTATTTTCATATTCATCGGCATGGCAATTAAAGACGTACTAAAAAGTGGCAATGTACCAAAGTTCGGACAATACATTGTTTGGGGCGTGCTCTTTTTAGGTTGTTCAGGCTTTATTGCTAAAGGGCTTATTCAAGTATTTTGGCAAGGCGCAGGTGTAGGTTAAGCATGGCGAAGTCAGAAACAGATAGAACTACACTCGATTTATTTGAATACGAAAAACGCCCAGGCAGACCTAAAACCAATCCCCTTTCTCGGGATATGCAGTTAAAGGTAAATAAACGTAATCAAATAAAAAGAGATAAAGCACGTGGTTTAAAGCGTGTTGAATTTAAAGTTTCATCGCAGTTATATCAAGCATTGAGTGATATGGCAGATGCACAAAATATTAGCCGCAGTGCGCTGATTGAAACGATTTTACAAGAAAGATTGGCTATTGATACATAAAAGGTTTTAAATCCATGGCAAGTGTAGGCATTTTTTTCGGAAGTGACACAGGTAACACAGAACACGTAGCAAAAATGATCCAAAAAGAATTGGGTAAAAAGCTAGTGGCTGTTCATGATATTGCAAAAAGCTCTAAAGAAGAGATTGCTGAATTTGATTTAATCTTATTCGGTATCCCTACTTGGTACTACGGTGAAGCTCAATGTGACTGGGATGACTTTTTCCCAGAACTTGAGGAAGTAGACTTTGAAGGTAAACTTGTTGCTATTTTTGGTTGTGGTGACCAAGAAGATTACGCTGAGTACTTTTTAGATGCAATGGGCATGATCAACGATATTGTTACTGAACGTGGCGCTATTGTTGTGGGCCATTGGCCAAGTGAAAGCTATGACTTTGAAGCATCTAAAGGAATGGCTGATGATAAGCACTTTGTAGGTTTGGGTATCGACGAAGACCGTCAACCAGAGCTTACAGAACAACGTGTTAAAGCATGGTCTGCTCAAGTATATGAAGAAATGTGTTTAAGTGAATTAGCTGACTAATTTACTGCATATATCGCTAGCTGTTTAAATAATTATCAAACAGTTAGCGTTTTAAGCTTTAGAGGCAATATAAATCAATTGTTCTTTGCACTTAACGCTTAGGCACGTTATCCTGTTTGTTGCTAATGTGTCGTGTACATCTTTGCAAGATGTCTAGTATAACCAAATAAAATTGAGACAGATTTAATGACTGATCATAACTTGGAACTTAAAAAAGCCGGTTTAAAAGTAACTTTACCGCGTATTAAAATATTAGAGATTTTACAATCTCCAGATAACCAACACATCAGTGCTGAAGATGTTTACAAAATTCTTTTGGATCTAGGTGAAGAAATTGGTCTAGCAACTGTATACCGCGTACTTAACCAATTTGATGATGCGGGTATTGTAAGCCGTCATCACTTTGAAGGCGGAAAATCAGTATTTGAACTTTCAGGAAGCACTCACCACGATCATTTAGTATGTTTGAAATGTGGCAAAGTAGTAGAGTTTGAAGATGACATGATTGAGCGTCGTCAACTAGAAATTGCTGAAGAAAATGGTATTACTCTTACAAACCATTCTTTGTATTTATACGGTGAGTGTAATGATAAAGCAGCGTGTAAAGAATTTAGCGACGCTAACAGCTAATACCGCTTTTATAAGCAATAAAAAAACCTGCTAACAGCAGGTTTTTTTATGCCTAAAAGACGATAATATTGAATATACCCAGTAAATCCTGGGTATATTTTAAGTATTATACCAATCCGCAATAATACTTAATCATTTTGCGGGGCTAAACGTGTCGGTACCTGCGTTAAAAAAT
>OLHM01000013.1_pt1 | contig 56564 bp, 48 predicted proteins | sample 1609611 | NCBI WGS metagenome assembly OLHM01 (sample SAMN05416891, study PRJEB24817) | seawater metagenome | isolation source: Sea water | place: Canada:Atlantic | collected 2013-11 | reverse complement strand
CAAAATAGAAAAAATAAAACTCCCCAATACCAAAATTAAAATACTGCAACAAATGCTAGCTAAAGCCATTGGCGAGCTTAAAAAAGTAAACCAAACCCAAGGTATCGACTTTACTAAACGCTTTGAGTCGCTGGTACAGCGCTACAACGAGCGAAAAGAAGATGACGTACTGGTAAGTAGCGTACTTGATGACTTTTCAGAAAGCATGGTTGATATGATATACAGCGTACGCGACGAAATGAACGCCGGCGACGAGCTAGGCATTGATATTGAAGAAAAAGGCTTTTACGACGCGTTAAAAATGCTCGCAATTAAATACGACTTTGACTACCCCGAAGATAAACTCATTGAGCTCGCCCAAGCGGTAAAAGTAATCGTTGACGATAAAGTAAAATTTGTTGATTGGAACCACCGCGAAGACATTAAATCATCACTCAAAGTAGAACTAATCTTAGTGCTGGCGAAATTTAAGTACCCACCCATCAGCCGCGATGAAGTATACAAAGAAATATTTGAGCAAGCACAGAGTTTTAAAGTAAACCAAGGAATATAACTTGTTATGGTTATAAGTATCTTAAGTTAAAGGGATCAGCAATCTAATGAATTCATCAATTAGAAAAATAATACTAGATTTAATTATTGCTACAGAAGGGCCTTTTGATTTTGCCAATAACAGGGATGAAGGGTTTATTCCATTCTTAAATGAGATATGGGACCTAAAGTCTATGCCGTCTGAGGACAGCAGATTTAAAAATGCTGAGGGTGACATAATTCAGCATACAATCAATAATGATGATTGGGATTATCATGACTTATTTGAGCAACGTTTAAAGCTTGTTGATGACGAAACTAAGTTTATAAAATTCTTAGAAGTTTTTTTACTGCCAAAGTATCAAACCTCTCCCGAGCAGACTTACTATTTTATTGAGAAAATTAACGGTATTTTAGAAAGTGAAGATCTAACCCTTGCTACTATAAGTTATGAAGGTGATTACCCTGTTCTCGAGTTAATGGATAAAGATACTCTAGACAGACCAAGTGATGTCCCAGTAAATAAGATTCCTTTTTATATGGTTTCATATCCAAGCATGCCGATAAGTCGTTATGTTAATAATTTAGAAGTAGATAATGAAAAGCCAAGTAAATATTTTCTTCTAATAGCAGATAATTGGGATGACTATTCACATGAAACTTCGTTTGGATTAGTTCTTTTTAATAACAACGAAAAAGTAAATTTGGGGTTTGTTAAAATAGCTAGTAATAAAAATAACTATACAATACAAGCTCTACCGTCTGAGTTCCTTTCTTTAGATGAAGAATTCGTTTCACTTGGACAAGATGAAGATTATTATAAGAACTTAAATAAAATTTTTGGGAAAGCAATTTCGTCAGTGCTTTACTCATTAAGGGATGCGGCTTTTTTTACTGAAATTTCAGAGGAGTTTGAAAACACAAATGTGTTTAAACAGTCTTTAACTAGAGATGATGAGGCTGAAAGGATACATAGAATAGCAAAGCCAATGATTTATGGTGCTGATTTAAATAACTTATATTCCTTTACATATAAATTTTGCCCTAAATATGCCGATTCATGTATTGATGTTCCTTTTCACTTTTCGACAGACAGCGTCTTGCCTAAAAGAATGATTGCCTTGATAGGCAAAAATGGTGCTGGGAAAACACAATTACTTACCACTTTACCTTTAGAAATAGCAAAGGAAAAAAGCGAACTTTTAAGTCCTCACAAACCGATTTATAGTAAAATTATAGCCGTTTCTTATAGCACATTTGATAATTTTGAATTACCAAAAAAGACATCAAATTTTAATTATATTTATTGTGGTTTAAGGGATGAAAAAGGGGATCTAAGAAGTAAGAAAGGTCAGTTGCAAAAATTCCATCATACGTGGAAAAGAATAACTACTCTTGGCCGATTAGAAAAGTGGAAAAAAGTTATATCTAATTTTTTAGAACCTGAGTTGATAGAGCTATTTATTAAACTTGATCCTGTAGATAGTGACAAACTTTACTTTGATGCGCATGGGTTTAGTAAAGCTAGGGAGTCACTAAGTTCAGGTCAATCTATTGTTCTTTATGTAGTTTCTGAAATCGTAGCGAATATTAGACTTGATAGTTTACTGTTATTTGATGAACCTGAAACTCATCTTCACCCAAATGCTATTAGTCAACTAATGAACGGCATAGCAGAGCTTATTAATGAATTTGAATCTTACTGCGTTATTGCTACCCACTCTCCAATAATTATCCAAGAGATGTTTTCTCGAGATGTTTTAGTTCTTTCCCGAGAAGAAAGTATCCCCTCGGTGAAAAAAATTGGCGTTGAATCGTTTGGGGAAAACCTCTCCGTAATTACGGAGGAAGTTTTTGGTAATAGATCAATCCCTAAATTTTATGAAACAACGATGAAAAAGCTAGTAAGGCGTTATAAAACATACGATGAAGTTCTTGAAATATTAAAAGAAGATAATTTACCGCTGAGTTTAAACGTACGATTGTACCTTCAGGTTTTAGTTGAAAATAATGCTAAAAATTAGAGCTTATGAAGAAGATACCTTTTCTTTTTACCAGGATATTGTTAAGTCTAAAAATAAGACAAAAATGAAACCTGATATTAAGAAAGAGTTAGCAGCCATCTCTGATACTCAATCACAATACTTTGAAGATTACGATAATGCATTTGATATGGACTCTTTAGCTTTAATGCAGAGCATGCCATACAGTGAGAATGATAAAGTTAATTTAAAGTCTTTATATAATTATAGAAATAAAAGAATTCAAGCCTTAAAAAATACACTTACTACACACCCTCATCATAGAGAGCATATTTTTAGTACTTGTCAAAACTGCACTATAAATGATGTTGACTCAATGGATCATGTACTAGGTCAGACGGAATTCCCAGAGTATTCTGTTCACCCTAAAAACTTATTTCCATGTTGTAGTGATTGTAATAGAAAAAAATCAGATAAATTTGTTGATGATAATGGCTCACAGTTATTTTTAAATTTGTTTATAGATGACTTACCCAAATCACATTATCTTAAAGTAAGATTTGAAGCCAATTGGATGCCAAGGTTCTATTTAGAGCAGCCTGACGATGTGACTGATGATGTGTTTAATCTAATTAAAAATCATTATGAGCATCTAGATCTATTGGAAAGATTTAGAGGTAAAGGCGGTGAAATTATTAATAACTTAAAAGCTATTATTAAGGGGTATAAAGGACTTGAAGTTAATATAGAGGATAAAATTAATGAACAATGTACGGAACTGGAAACCTACTTAGGATACAACCATCGGCAGGTAGTTATATACCGTGCACTAGGTGCTTCAGAAAATTTCATTCAATATTGTATAACTTAACCGGAATGGGACAGCATATACATTTCAAATAGGGGAGAACATTCTGCTTTTAACTTAATATTTTTCGCAAATTCTATTATTTTATAGATTTTTCGTATATCCCTATTATTACGTATTAACGATTATTAAAAAATTAGAATCCATTTGGTTATCGTTCATTATAGTTGTTGTAAAATAAGTACATAGATTAGGAAAATTGAGATACACAATGTGTATCTCAATTTAAAGTATAACTCACTGTTACAATTCAAAAAAATAATTAGTACACAGTAATCACTATATATAACCTCTAGTATTGGACATAGTAAAGCTATAATTATTTTAATGCCGTGATTATTCTATGGTTGTTGGTTGCTATATCTTATTAAGGAAAACATTATGAAAAAACTAATTACACTAAGCATACTTGCTTTAACTGTTGCGTTAACTGGGTGTGCTACTACAGGTAGTGCATCACCAAGCGAAAAACGTGCACTTGTACAAAGTATGAAAACAAATACATTAGATAAATTATACGCTGAAAAACCTGATGTTAAAAAACAAATTGCTAACTCTGCTGGTTATGCTGTATTCGATAACGCGAATGTAAATGTAGTGCTTGCTAGCTTTGGTGGTGGTTACGGCGTAGTTAAAAATAACCTTACAGGTAAATCGACTTACATGAATATGGGCGAAGCCGGTTTAGGACTTGGCTTAGGCGTTAAAGATTTTAACGTTGTAATGGTTTTTCATAACCAAGCTGCATTAAACAGATTTATTGAACATGGTTGGGCATTTGGCGGAAACGCTGATGCAGCAGCAAAATATGAAGATAAAGGCGGTGCACTGGTTGCCGAAGCGATTGCAGATCAAGTTACTGTATATTCTGTAACCGAAAACGGCCTTGCACTACAAGCTGTATTAAAAGGAACTAAGTTTTGGGTTGATTCAGAGCTTAATTAACCACCAAGTTACTCTCCTAAAAGCGAGCTGATTTGTATAATCACGCTCGCTTTATTAAAACCCACTCAATTTAACATAACGTAATTTATGGGTTGTGTTCTATCTTTCTATGCTAAAGTATTCTACGTAAGTTTTTCATATTTCAATTCAAATAAATTGCTGTCAAGTTTACACTTATAGACATTTCTAAAATTTTCATAGCTATTATAAAACCTTCCTCTATTTCCAGATGCTAACTTAGTCCCCTCTATTATTGCTTCTTTCATTTTCTTTACATCTGAATTTACTCCTAAGTAAATTTTAGATATTTTACTTGGATTAACTTTAATTAAGAACATCACTTGATAAGCTTCGTAATTTCTCCAAACTGAATTCCATCTTGAAAGGTCATTTTCACAAAACCCTGCTAGAAAAAACACATTAGATAGATCATTGATTTTTTCTCTTAAATCACCTTTATAACCCAGTGAGCTCAGTTTATTTTTGGTTTCATTTGAATTACCAAGTGTTATGACTTTATTGCAGTTCGTAAATGGTAGTGCAAATCTATATTATTCCTCGTGCTTCCAAGATTCATGTTTACTAAAGAAATAATGTTTCGAAAAGTTATTAACCTCTTCATCTGATAAAGTAGTGATATTTTTGCTATAGCTTCGCTCTCTATTATAAATAACATTGTCACTCAGGTAGGCTTCAATATCATTAGTTTTATTTATATCAAAAATAGAAAATGGATCTTCTTCATCAACTTCAAATTCAACTAATATACCTTTACTGTTAGTTGCATAGTTACCCCACATTGGCATACTTTCTTTATTTTTACTTAAAGACACATAACCATATAAATCTAAATATGGATTTATATCTCTGTGCGAATTAAATTCTCTCCCACAAATTTTTATAGTCTCTTGGCTGACATCTTTTATTTTATTTATATCTATTCCTGTTGGTAAAACTTCAAAAGGATCATTCTGGCTATTGTTCTGACTTAGCCTAAGTGTAGGCTCTGTTAAGAATGCCGTAGCAGCATCAGCAGATAAATATTTGTATAGTTTCATAAAATCTCCTTTTTAATTTCTTATTTATAACAAGTAACTAAATAAATAATCCTATCCCATAATATCTATGGTACTAAATGATTTATTTTCTAAATTTTTATCTAACGCCTCAGCCAACTTTTCAGTTTCACTAAAAACTATATTCCAATATTTAGTACGCGTGTCTGCATCAAGATCGGTAAAATCGTTTCTGTCTGGAATTTTTCCATACGGCAAGCTTGCTACAAATTCTTTTGATGGGGCTAGCATCACTACATTGTCGTAATTAAGTGGCTATACTTCACGTTTTAAATTTTTATCGAACCACCCTACTTTCGATTCGCTATTAAAGTGTGGATATCAAATTAAGCCTAGATTATTAATTTTTAGTTAAAAGTGGTAATCAATAATCCCGCCTTCCGATATATAAATTTTTATACTTTTTATTTATATTTTTGTATTGGTAATAGCTTTAGCTTTAAATAAAAAAGGGCTACACGCCCTTTTTTATTTAACTATATTGCTTATATAAATTATATTTTTCTTTTGTGTGTTCAGAAAAGTAGTCTGTGTATAATCATTTTTTAGTCAAATTAAATAACCATATTTCAATTATTTAACTAGTATATATAATAAAGCTGCTAAAACACTCCCTATTATTGGACCAACTACCGGGATCCATGAATAACTCCAGTTACTATCAGTTTTACCTTTTATTGGTAATAAAGAATGTACAATTCGCGGGCCTAAATCTCGAGCTGGATTTATTGCATATCCAGTAGTCCCGCCCAGAGAAAGTCCAATACCCCAAACAACAAAAGCAACAGGTATAGCGCCTATTGAACCTAAGCCTATTTTTACGCCAGAGCCATCGTCAATTTCAGCTGAAGAGAAGTAAAAAACACAAATTAATAAAACGAAGGTCCCTATTATTTCACTAAGTATATTTCTAAACGTATTTGGTATAGCTGGAGATGTACAGAAAACAGCTCGTTTTAAGGTGGGATCGTCAGTGGCATCGAAATGATCTTTATAAACTGCATAAACTAACGAAGCGCCAACCATCGCGCCAATAAATTCCGCTAAAATATAACTTGGAACTTCGGACCATGGAAATGATCCAGCTACGGCTAAGCCTATTGTTACTGCAGGGTTAAGGTGTGCTCCACTATAGGGACCGGCAACAACCACACCGATAAAAACACCAAGTCCCCAAGCAGTGGTAATCGTCATCCAACCGCCGCCATGGCCTAGTGTTTTCTTTAGTATGTCATTGGCTACAACTCCGCCCCCAATTAAAATAAGCAGTGCAGTTCCTAGTATTTCTGCTAAGAAAGGTGACATTTTAATATTCCTTATTAATTATAAACATAAAACCACCCTCAATAATGATATCTATTGCATAAGTATAAGCCATGAATATTTTGAAACTTTTTTACAGCTGAAAATTACCATAAAATAAGTATCAACTTATTTATTTTTACGCTTGGAGTATGTAGTGATATCATAAAAATAGTCTCCACTAATAAACCTTAATAGATATGTTGCTATGGTTTTATAGTTAAGTGGCTTATTATTCGCTTTGTACTTTTTTTACCGCATTACACCATCCGGCATATAATTCATCACGTTTTGATTTAGTCATGTTAGGAACAAATCGTTTATCGCAATTCCAGTTAGTCGCTAATGATTCAAGTGATGGGAATACACCCGCTTTTAGACCTGCTAAGTAAGCTACACCCAAAGCAGTAGTTTCACTTATGGTCGAACGGTCAACTTCGGCTCCTAAAACATCAGACAAAAATTGCATAAGCCAGCCATTTATTACCATACCGCCATCAACTCTTAGTACCTGTGGTCTTACGCCATCAGCTTCCATTGACTTTTGAAGGTCTTTAGTTTGAAAACAAACTGACTGTAATCCAGCTGTTACGATCTCTTTTATACCCGTATCTCGGGTTAAGCCAAAAATTGCACCTCGCGCATTAGAATCCCAATAAGGAGCACCTAATCCTGTAAAAGCGGGTACCATATATATACCGTGATCTAGCGAGGTATTGCATGCAAGTGACTCTGTTTCTTCAGCTTTTTGGATTAATTGTAGACCGTCTCTAAGCCATTGAATTGCAGCACCTGCAATAAAAATACTCCCCTCTAGCGCATAAGTTGGTTTCCCATTTAATCTATAAGCTACTGTACTGAGAAGTCTATTTTCAGATTCAAGTACTTTATCGCCAGTGTTAACCATCATAAAGCATCCTGTACCATAGGTACTTTTAGCCATTCCTGGTTGAAAACAAGTTTGCCCAAATAACGCTGCCTGTTGGTCTCCTGCCATTGCAAGAATAGGTACTTCGTAACCTAAATAGCGTTCATCTGTTACGCCAAAATCATCTGATGAATCCATTACTTCTGGTAACATCTCTATTGGCACATTCAGAAGTTCAAGTAATTCCGCGTCCCATTCTTGGGTATGAATATTAAAGAGCATAGTTCGCGAAGCATTCGTTGCGTCTGTGCGGTGCTCTTTTCCACCTGTCAATTTCCACAATAAATAAGTGTCGACAGTACCGAAGATTAAATCGCCTTTTTCTGCTTTTTCTCTAGCATCGGGACAATTTTCTAAAATCCAATTTATTTTAGTTGCAGAAAAATATGGGTCTATTAAAAGGCCGGTTTTTTTTCTAATTAACTCTTCTTTTTCTGCGGCCCTTAAATCATTACATAACTCTGACGTACGTCTATCTTGCCATACAATCGCATTATAAACGGGTTCACCAGTAATTTTATCCCATACTATTGTCGTTTCACGTTGGTTAGTAATACCAATGGCAATAACCTTATCGTGTTGAGGGTCTAGGTGTTTCATTACAGCTGTCATTGTTTGCTGCACAGAAGCCCAAATATCTTCTGGTTTATGTTCTACATAACCATCTTTTGGAAAGTGCTGGTCAAATTCTTGTTGTTCTAGGTATGCAATATTACCATTTAAATCAAATAGCACACTTCTAGAACTAGTCGTACCTTGATCAATTGAAAGGATATAGTTATTCATTATTTTTTCACTTTTACTTTCGGTTATTTTCGTTTTTGTACTATTACATGGATTAATTGCTACATACAACAAAAATACAACTTTAATATATAATTATTTATATGTGATTTTCATTTGTTAGCTCTTAACCTATAATTTACTATTAACTAAATTTAAAATGCGAAAAAAATGACTCAAGACCAAAGACACGAATCCATACTAAAATTATTAAAAGAAAGAGATTCAATTTCTATTGAAGTACTAGTAAGTCATTATGAAGTTACACCACAAACAATAAGACGAGATCTGGCTTATCTTGCTAATTTAAATAAATTGAGACGTCATCATGGCGGCGCTAGTGCCATTTCAAGCATTCAGAATACAGCATATCAAACTAGAAAAATCATGGACTTAGAAGCTAAACAAAAAATAGCACAGCATGTAGTTAGTATGATACCTAATGGCTCTTCCTTATTTATAAACATAGGCACTACAACAGAAACAATCGCGAAAGCACTTCTTGGTCATGAAAATTTGAAAGTTGTAACTAATAATCTTAATGTTGCAGCTATATTAGGTGTTAAGAAAGATTTTTCTGTACTTATCGCAGGTGGAGAAGTTAGGCACAGAGATGGCGGGATTATTGGTGAGACCACAGAGGATTTTATTAAACAATTTCGTATGGATTTTGGCATTATAGGTATTAGTGGCATAGAAGAAAATGGTGCGTTACTTGATTTTGACTATCGTGAGGTGCGCGTAGCCCAGGCAATCATTGAAAATTCACGTAAAGTTTTACTTGCTGCAGATCACTCTAAATTCGGTCGGTATGCGATGGTAAAATTAGGTAATATCTCGCAGGCAGATAACTTTATTACCGATGCTCAGCCACCCGAAAGTATACTTACTTTACTCAATGAGCACGATGTCGAACTGCATATAGCTCAGTAAAAGCTTAACATAACAGTTAAATAGATTTTCCCTCATCATGGGGAAATCATGAGCTTTCCATTTTAGCTACAGCATGATCGAATAGGCTTCTGATAAGCAGAAGTCCCATACAATTAATTTTTGATGAACATTTTTCAATAATATCCGACGAACAACTGCAATCTAGAGTCGAATATAATCTTCATGCTATCTTATTCACTCTCGTTGTAGGTGTGTTCTGCACCGAAGATGGATGAAAAGCATTGAATACGTTGCTCATAATGAGATTGATTTGCTTGAAAAATATGTCTTATTTGAAAGTAGTCTTCCAGTTCACAACACTATAGATGGTACTATTCACCTATATCATCTGAAAAGTCATACCTATTGTATTAAATTAGTGATCTATTATAGCGCTGAGGAAATAGCGCGATAACAAAGCAAAATTATGACATAGAGTTGTTATCTCCAATTACTCTCTGCATTTTCCTGTATTGCTCTCCCTCCTGCCCCTATGCTGCCAGCTATTAATAATTTTTAACGTAGAGAGTTATTTAAGAAGATAAAATGATCATGCTTTTAATAGGATAGATATTACAACAAAACTTTATACGTTGGACACAGGCTGCACATATAGCAACAAACGTTGGCGTTATAGCCATAGATGGTAAAACTATTTGTGGCTTTAATGATAAGAAGCCAAAGAGACATACAATCGATATAACAAGCGCTTTTCAGCCGACAATAGCTGTTGTATCAAGAAAAATAACGATAGCTAACAATAAACCTCCAACTGGCTCAGCCTAGCTTGATTTATCGGATATCAAAACGCCGTAGTAACTATTGATTCAATGGGGTGTCAAAAAACTATAGCGGAAAAAATTAAACTCCTAAGTTTTTTATTGCTTTACGGTGGGTTTGATATAGCTAGACTAATTTTCATTTATGTACTTTAATGTTTGCAAATGTTCGTTATTAAATGTTATTTTTAATAAAAAGAAAATCGAAGTAAATAATAACTTCGTACTGTTATAGCTATTCAGAGTCTTAAAATACAATAGTTATCTGCAGTAGCTTGGTCATCCTTGTTAATCAGATCAATTAATTTTTTATTTCGTTTGAAGGCTTACTTGTGTCAAGTACTTAAATGTTAGGTAACAAATCTTGAGTTAAATAATAAAAATATCGAAAGTATTTTTATTATTACTCGTATACTTACTTACCTGCATGCCTAGTATAAATTTTGATAGCACGATAAATACCGTTTAGGACATTAATACTTTAAATTTAATTGAGCTGGTCTAAATAGCTTGATATTAAAATAGGTAATTCAACAAATGAGTCAACTTAGAGACAACAATATTAAAAAACTTCCTCAAGATATTTATGATGTTTTGATTATTGGAGGGGGTATTAACGGTGCTGTATCTGCTGCTGCTTTAGCCGCTAAGGGCGCTAGAGTTGCCTTGATAGACAAAGGTGATTTTGCTGGTTTCACTAGTTCAAACTCATCAAATTTAGCTTGGGGTGGCATAAAATATTTAGAAAGTCATGAATATAATTTGGTTAATAAACTTTGTAAAAGTAGAAACCATTTAATGCGTAGCTATCCTTCTACTGTTAAAGAAATTCGCTTTTTTACAAGTATCCAAAAAGGCTTTAGATTTCCGGCATTCTTTGTTTATTTAGGTACTATTCTCTATTGGTTTATGGGCCGTTTTTTTACTAAATCTCCTAGATACCTCAATGCAAAAAAAATAAAATCATCAGAGCCAGTCATTAACACAAAAAATGTAGAGGCTGGATTTGAATATTCAGACAGTTTTTTATTGGATAACGATGCTCGTTTTGTTTTCAATTTTATTCGCTCTAGTATGAGCCATGGGTGTATTGCCGCTAACTATGTAAGTTCGCAGGGCTCTACTCGCTCTAATGATATTTGGACTACAAATGCAGTAGACGAGATGTCTAAAGAGAAGTTTACTATCCGCTCTAAAGTTATTATTAACGCAGCAGGCCCATTTGTTGATCCTATTAACAATACAAATAGTCAAACCACAGCACATCACCATGTATTTTCAAAAGGTATTCACCTTATTGTTGATAAGATAACTAACAGTAACAAAGTACTGACGTTTTTTGCAGATGATGGTCGGTTGTTTTTTGTGATCCCCATGGGCCCAAAAACGTGTATTGGTACAACCGATACACAAGTTCATAGTCCGCACTCACAAGTGACTGATGAGGATCGAAACTTTGTGCTTGATAATGCTAACAAATTATTAGAGTTAGAAAAGCCAATTACAAAAAATGATATTATAGCCGAGCGCTGTGGAGTTAGACCATTAGCAATTAAAAAAGACGGTAATGGTAAGGCTGACTGGGTGCAGTTATCGCGCAAGCACGCTATAGATACAAATAGTGATCAAAAATATCTTTCTATCTTTGGCGGAAAACTAACAGATTGTATTAATGTAGGCGATGAAGTGGCTGATTTAGTCACTGGATTAGGTATTAAGTTACCTTATGAAGATTACAAATGGTACGGTGAACCTGACGACACCGTTAAAAATGAGTTCATGCATCGTGCAAAATTAATGAATTTGGATGGTTTAACACCTAAAACATCTACAGAGGTACTTAGTAAGCGGTTTTGGAGACGTTACGGCAGAAATGCGATTAACATGCTAGAAAAAATTCGTGAAGCACCTGAAAAAGGCGAACTCCTTATTAAGAATTCGGAGTACTTACGTGTGGAAATTGAACACGCTGCTGAGCGGGAAATGATAACTAAACTCAGTGATTTTTTACGTCGACGTTCTAAAATTTCACTGGTTGTAAGAAAAGAAGATATTCTTTCAGATCCTGGTTTACATGAAGTCTGCCAAATTCTATTTGGTAAGGATAATGCTGAAAATAAACTTCAGGAGTACATTGAAGAGATATCTAAATAACTATTTACATCTATTCTTACGACTTTAAAAGCTTGGGTTAAATGTTATATAAGAAGTCAGTTAACACGATTAAAATTAATTATGTTAACTGACTTCTTATAGCAACTAATAAAACTATATTTTATTTTTAAAAATTAATAACATTTTTTAACTTTTTATCAAACGCTTCAGCTAGCCTTTCTGTTTCACTAAAAACTATATTCCAATATTTAATACGCGTGTCTGCATCAAGATCGGTAAAGTCGTTTCTGTCTGGGATTTTTCCGTACGGTAAACTTGTTACAAATTCTTTTGATGGAGTAATCATAACCACGTTATCGTAATTAAGAGGTGATACTTTGCGTTTTAAATTTTTATCGAACCACCCTGCTTTTGGCTCGCTATTAAAATGCGGATATAAAATTAAGCCTGGGTTATTAATTTTTAAATCAAAGTGGTAATCGATAATTCCGCCGTCGCGATATATTCCTTGCGGCGAGCCTGCAATATTTTTTATACCTTGCATAACAAGCGGTATTGAACCCGATGCAAGTAATGCATCTTTTAAATTATTTTGAGTAAGCGCTATGTTTTGCGTTTTAAAATTGTAGCTGTCGGTAATTGATAAGTCACTTGTTGCTGGGCCAAATATAAAACGCTCATATTGCGAGCCTAATAATTTTCGGTTAACGCGGTTTAACATATAACTTTTTGATAAACCCATTAACTGTATTAATTTATTTTCGCTAGCAATAAAGCCATTCGATTTTGCCACTATAAAGTGCGCTTTAAATATTGGGTTATTTATAATTTCGGTTACGCCGTTATCGCCAAAAACATCTTCAAGTAATGCGCGCGCTTTTATTGTGATTTCACTTGGTGTTGGTTTATTACTTGAGTACCTAGTTTGCGAATACGATTTTGCTAATCGCTCAATGGCAGCAACGGGATCGTTTTGTGCAAAACACGCAGAGCGAAAAGCGCCGGCAGATGAGCCAATTAAATTAAGTGGTTGGGTACGGTTTTTAAAAAATTCACCAAAAATATATTTATCTAAGCCAAATAATGTAAACCATTTAGGACCGCCACTTGCACCTAAAAAAGAGGTGAAAAGTTCAGGTTTAAAGCCCTGTTCGTTAATAATTTTAGCCGCTGTTTTCCCTGCGTGAATCTCGATCATTTAAAAAATTATGCCTTTAATTTTGGTTTTTTCAGTTATTTTTACAACACTGAAAGTGAATACTTATGCAAAATAAAAAGCGGTTTTATGTTGCCATAAAACCGCTTTTTATAGTTAAGTGTGCTTGAGTTAGTCCCAAATGCCGCCTTCGCATTTGCCCTGTACCTTTACATCTTTTACTTTAAATTCGGGCTCTAAACCTTTGTCTCTTTGTGCGTGGTAATCGCTCGTAACAGACAAAATAGTCGGCGTTAACAGTATAATAGCGATAACGTTAACCACTGTCATTAACCCTAAGGCAATATCGGCTAAATCCCAGACTTCTTTTAAAGTGGCCGACGCGCCCCACAACATCATTGATAAATAAAGCAAAGTGTAAATACCGCGCCCTACTTTGTTGTCGAGTTTAAATAAGTGCAAGTTGCTCTCTGCATAGGCGTAGTTTGCCACTACCGATGTAAAAGCAAATAAGGTAATAGCGGCTGCTACAAAGTAAACACCACCTTGTGCTAAGTGAGCAGTCATGGCGCTTTGTGTTAAACGAATGCCTTCCATTTCGCCGCTTATGTCTATATCGGCTAATAAAATGATCACCGCGGTACAGCTACACAGTACTATTGTATCGAAAAATACGCCTAGCATTTGTATGTAACCTTGCGTTACAGGGTGATTAGGAATTGGGCTGGCACTTGCTGAAGCATGCGGCACACTACCTGCACCGGCCTCATTAGAATATAAACCACGTTGTATACCGTTTTTAATGGCTGCGCCCATTGCACCAGCCCCAGCTTCTTGTAAACCAAACGCCGATAAAAATATATCTTTAAGCATGGCAGGTACTTGCGTGAAATTTATAATAGTAATAATTAGGGCTGCAAGTACAAACACAATGCCCATTATTGGCACAACACGCTCTGCAAATCGGGCAATTGCTTTAAAGCCACCGAGTATAATTGAGCCGGCTAGTACGGTAATAACCAGGCCTGAATAAAATGTAGGAACTTCAAACGCGTAATTAAGTGCGTCGGTAATTGTGTTAGTTTGCATTGCGCTAAACGTAAAGCCGTAACCTAAAAATAAACACGCGGCAAACACAATTGCAAACGCCCGGCTACCCAAACCTTGTTGAATATAATACGCAGGGCCGCCTCTAAACTCGCCACCACTATCGCGTACTTTATATACTTGCCCAAGTACGCTTTCGGCAAAGCCTGTAGCCATACCCAATATGGCTATTACCCACATCCAAAATATAGCTCCGCTGCCGCCAAGTGAAATTGCCACTGCCACACCGGCTAAATTACCGGTACCTACTCGTGCGCAAAGCCCTGTACACAACGCTTGGAATGAGGAAATGTCGTTTTTTTTACATTTACTACTGCCTTTTAAAAGGCTAAACATATGTTTAAATTTAAGTATTTGAATTGCTTTTAGTCGTACTGAAAACCATACTCCCGTAAACAAGAGTATATAAATAAGTACCTGACCTTCTCCCCATAAAAGGTTGTTTACGCTTTTGACGACGGTATCGAACATTACTAATCCCTTTTTATTTTATACTTTTACTTTATGTTAGCACCGACTTTAAACTCTGCATGTAGCGCTACTTAACTTAAAAACTCCGGCAGCTCATTATGCATTAAACATAATAGTGTTTAAGTTTGGCTTTACCCCATATTTAAGTGTGTATTGGTGTTTAATAATCTGTAAGCAAGCACATTTAATACTGAATTTTATTTCTATAAATGCGAATAATAAATCACAACTACACTTTATATTGATTAGTAAAAAAATCAATAATATCTATTTAAAATTCAGTATTTTGTTTTGCGTATGCGTATGCGTGCGGGATGCAATAGTTTTTATTTTGATGCAGTAAGGTTTAGGCGTAATGAGGATTAAGAATGGCAAAAAAATAGCGCATGAAGTTATGCGCTTTTTTTTAAATTATATTTAATTGGCTATCGCTGTATTACTTAGTTATAGCTGTATTGTGTAGGTGTACTGTAATGGTTGTTGCTGTTAATCTGTAAATTTTGCATTGCTAAGTATGAGCGACCGGCATCTAAGCCTAATTTATGATCAAAACGTAAATCGTTATTTGAACTACCTAATAATTTGCTATGCAGTTTTTCGTCTGCAAAAATTTGTATTATTTCCACATCACTTGGTGGATTTGCAATAAACTCAAGCTCATCTAAATACGCTTTTTCGTGCTGTATTAAGTAGTCCAATGTTTTTGGACAATAGCCTGATGCTATAGCAAATGTTCTTAGCTTTTGTACCCATGCAGATTGCGCTTGAAAATTAGCGTCAACCGTTCTTATTACAACAATTTTACGAGCACCTCGGTTGTAAGCCTCACGCACGGGGAGTGGAGCGGCTAAACCGCCGTCTAGATAAAAATCGCTCTGTGCTTGTTCTTCAACAAGATGTGTTTCATTCGCTGCTTTTGCGTTTAACCAAGGTGTTAACTTTACACCTTGTTTGTATAAAAACGGAAGTGCGCTAGAAGCCTTTAACAAATCACGCCATTGACCGCTATCACCTGTAGGCGATAAGTAATAAGCTTTTCTGTCTCGTGCATTTGTGGCTGTTATAAGTAGTTCACGCTCACCTAAACTAGTTTTCGCTGTTTTGAAATCTATAGCTCTGTTTACTTCAGTGGTTTTGTCAAAGTACCAATCTAGATCAACTATATGCTTACCCACTAATCCGCGACCAAGCTGAAAAAAACGCTTATTACGCGAAAGTCCTCTAATCAGGCGTTTAGCGTAGCCTTTTTGACGCGCTAAGTAGCTAGTTAAGTTTTGCGAACCCGCTGAAGTACCAATAAATAAATCAAATGGGTCATAACTTTGCTCTAACCAAGCATCAAGTACGCCAGCTGTGAATATCCCTCGCTGCCCGCCACCTTCAGCAATCAGAGCAACTTTTGGCTGCGCTGTTTTGTTAACTGAATTAGCTGTTGCGGTGTTTAGAGAGTTCACGGTGTACCTGCCTTTAATTTTATGATGTCTGGTTTAATAGCTACATTATAAAAAACAAAAGTGATATCTTAAAATTGATTGTTTAAATCAGTTCAATTGAAAAAACAGAACGGTATATAAAGCAAAATATGTACTAAAAATAGCAATCAAATTTACTTTGAATATTTAAATAACAAATACAGACATCACTTAAAGTTAATAAAATGAGTTAAAAAAGTTTAACTTTTGATGATGTCTGTATGTTAACAAGCCCAGGGTGTACGCTTGCTTAACTAACTATATTCTAGTGTTTTATTTCCATTAAAATTTCGAGTGCACGGTGGCGTTTTTCACTATCGAATACATCATTGGTAAATATAAACTCATCAACTTCTAGCTGTTTAGCTATCATCTCTAACTTGTGTTTAATACTTACATGTCCGCCTACTACGCTTAGGCTTAAAAAGTTCTCTACATGGGCGCGCTCTTGTTCGCTCCACAACCCGTCCATGCTTTCAACAGGTGGTTTTAGCCACAGCTCGTTACCGCGTATAAGTTCGAGTACACGTTGCTTAGAAGTAGTCGACAAGTATTGCGCTTCATCGTCGGTGTCTGCTGCCACTAAAGGCAGTGCAAGCATTACGTATGGCTTATCAAGTACGCTTGATGCTTTAAATTCGCGCTTATACAATGCTATTGCATCGTGCACGAAGCGCGGTGCAAAATGCCCTGCAAATACATACGGTAACCCTTTTTGCGCCGCTAGTTGCGCGCTAAATAAACTCGAGCCTAATAACCAAATAGGAACGTTTGTGTTCTCACCAGGAATAGCGCGAACAGGGTGACTACCATCGTAAGGGCCTAATAAAGTTTGCAGTTCAGTGACTTCATCGGCAAAGTTTTCAGCGCGTCGTTCATCTCGGCGCAGAGCACGACTGGTTATATGATCGCTACCTGGTGCGCGGCCTAAACCTAAATCAATACGCCCAGGGTATAAACTCTCTAATGTGCCGTATTGCTCTGCAACAATCAGTGGCGGGTGATTTGGTAACATAACGCCACCAGCACCTACTCGTATAGTTTTAGTTTGCCCTGCTATGTGGCCAATTAATACAGAGGTTGCCGCGCAGACAATTCCCGGCATATTATGATGTTCAGCCATCCAAAATCGGTTAAAACCGAGTTCATCAGCTTTTTGTGCATAAGCGACACTATTTGCAAGAGTACTTGAGACGGTGGCATCTTCTTTCATTGGGCTAAGCTCAAGTAAAGAAAACGGTATTGCAGATAACCCAGACATGCGTACTCCTCATTGCCTTTAATTAAGTGATGGAGATAGTCAAAATAATTTAACCATCATTCCATTAATGGGTCTGCTGGGTGGTTAATTCAATCATTGATTTTAACTAATCAATTGATCCTGTCTATTAAGCTAAGTGCAGAGTGATTATTGCATTAGATGCACTTACACTCATTCAATGCAATTACACTCATTCAATGCAATTACAATACATAAATAAACTACACACGTTATTAGCTGTATCAAACATAACAATATGATTTATAAAAATTATTTTTATTTTAAATGTTTTGGATCAGGTATGCGTGATTGCTTAACGAGTGGGTGATTTATTTTTTTCATTTCTATTAATACTAATTGAGCAACTTCTCGAGCACCGAGTCCATTGAAATGGGTATTGTCTTCTACGCCCATAGGGTAATTTGGATGCAAGTTAGGTGCTATATGCATAAAACGTAAGCGTGAGTTGATCCCACCAAGCTTTTGAAAATACTTTTGGGTCACTCGTTCCATGTCAATAAAATCGACCTCAGTCTGTTTAGCTACATCTCTTACTATATCAGCGTAAATAGGATGGGTGTCTTTGATCTGACCTTTTTCATCAAAATTACGACGCGTTACCGGAGTCATCAGTAATGGCTGTGCCTGCTTTGCTCTTACTGCAGCAATAAAATTAACTAGGTTTTGCTTATATTGCTCTGGTGTAGTGTAACGGTCCACTTTGTCTTTTGACTGATCGTTATGACCAAATTGAATGATCACAAAATCATCTTTATTAAGTTCATTTATAATCCCTGCCCACAAGCCTTCACTGATAAAGGTGCGTGTACTACGACCATTTTTAGCACGATTTTTAACGTCGATGCTGTCATTAAAAAAGATACTAAAGGGCATTCCCCAACCTGTTTCAGGGTAATCCTTCACTTCTTTAATTGACATGGTTGAATCCCCTGCCATAAAAAGCTGAACTTTAGTAGTTGCTGACATACTTGAAAAACTCATCATGGTAAATATTGCTGCAATTAATTTTCCCATTCTACTCGCTCTTTGTTGTTTTTAAAAAATCAGTTTAGCTCTTTATTAAATTATCTTTTGTAATTAAGTGAAAAATAAATTTACTTAATTGTCATTATCATTATAAACATACTATCATTTGCCACCGGTGGCAAATAACAAGTTAAATCATGGTGCTGAATAAAATTAAACCAGTCCTTAATGTACTTTTACTGCAAAAAATGTAAATGAAGTATGAAAAATGTAATTTATTAGGTTTGACAATACGCTTTTTTAGATATAACTTGAGTTTTATGCCACCGGTAGCAATTTTATTTCCCTGATATCGCTACCGATTAAAATAATAGTTTTATGACTTTTAATCATAGACTTACATTTTACTGGCTAGATAAAGTGATAAAAATAAAAGCTCAAATCAACAGCATAAAAAAGGAACACACAATGAAGACTGCAAATAAGTTCGTTCTCAAACCACTTAACTGCATTGTTAGTGCCTTACTACTGGGCACAACATCGTATGCAATCGCAGCCGATGAACAGCCACAAACAGATACTAAAGCCCAAAATGACATAGAGTTAATTCAAGTAACTGGATTTAGATCATCATTAAATAAATCCTTAGCAACTAAACGTTTTGAAGTAAATACCACTGAATCCATCGCGGCTGAAGATATTGGTAAATTCCCTGATCTGAATATCGCAGAATCATTACAACGTATTCCTGGGGTAGCTATTTCTCGTGAAGGTGGTGAAGGACGTCAAATTACGTTGCGTGGCTTAGGTCCGGCTTTTACCCGCACAACACTTAATGGTATGGAAGTACCTGCTAGTACCGATGGCACCGACTCTGGTGGCGGTGTAAACGGTGGCCGTGCATTTGACTTTAATATATTTGCATCCGAACTATTTAATCGTGTTGATATCCAAAAAACGCCCACGGCCTCAACTGAAGAAGGTGGTATAGCGGGCACTGTTGATATGTATTCTGCACGTCCTTTTGACACAACAGGCTTTCATGTTGCAGCGTCCGCGCAAGCCGGTTATAACGACCTCACTGAAGAAGTCGACCCACGGATGGTATTTATGATCAGCAACACATTTGCTGATGATACAATTGGGGCTTTATTCTCTGTCGCAAAATCTGAACGCACCGTACGCCAAGAAGGCTTTGGTACAGTTCGCTGGACCACCCCCGTACTCGATGGTGGCGGTATCTATGCTGACACCTCTAATACTGAAGTTATTGGCACACCCAATACAGGGGACTGTGAGTTCGAAGGTCAAACAGTCGATGCTGTGAACTGCTTATATACGCCTCGCCTGCCTCGCCCTGATTTTTTTGGTAATGAACAAGAACGTTTAGGCTTTACCGGTTCATTACAATATGCTCCTTACGATGATCTGGTCCTTACACTAGATACATTACATTCAACTCTTGATAATGACCGTACTATGTACAACTTTTTCGAGATGTTTAGAAACACATTCAGCGAAATTACTCCTGAATCGATTACGATTTCTGACAATGGAAAACAGGTCCAAGCAGCGACATTTAACGGCGTTAAATCTCGAGTAGAAAGCCGTCAGCAGATTTCAAAAACAAAATTTCAACAATACGTATTCTCAGCTAAATATCATTTATCTGATTACCTTCGATTAGACGCTATGGTGGGCACTGCTGAATCGGATGCTCGCTCTGAACAGTATCGTTATAACATGACTAATAACACACCTCATAGAGTATCGATGGATTTTGGCACCAGCAATAATACCGCTGTAATGAATTACGATTACGATACTCTAGATGCCAACTCTTTTGATTTAGCCGATGGGCGCTTACGTGCAACAGATGTACTGCGCGAAAATGACACCGCTAAAATTGATTTATCATACGAGATGGATATGATGAATATCAAAGGCGGTATAGCCTATAACGACAGAACGGTTAGTTACGATGAATCACAAATAAACGGTTTTCCTGATCAAGATTCTGCAGCTGGATTTTCTCAGCTAATACCCTACGATGATTTTGGCACCGGTTATGACGGCACGTTATCACCCTTTCTAGTGGCTGATTTTGATGCAATAAATTCACAGCTTTTACTTAAAGAGTGGGTGCCACGCAGTGCGCAGAGCTGGAAAGTTGAAGAAGAAACAATGGCTGCCTACATCGAAACAAATTTTGAGTATGAAATTTCAAGTATGCTGCTCAGAACTAATGCAGGTGTTCGTTATGTAAAAACTGAAACCACATCAACAGGTTTTATTCAAACTGATGCGGTATCAATCGACAATAGCTATGACAATATTTTACCAGTGCTAAATTTAGCCCTTGATGCAACCGATGATGTGATTGTAAGGCTGGGTTTATCTAAAACCATGACCCGCCCGAGTTTGAGTTCACTCAACCCTGGTAATCCATCGTTTTCTTATTTAAACGGCACTGTTAGTGCGGGTAACCCATTCTTAGACCCATTCACCTCTACCAATACAGACGTTGGTGTTGAATGGTACTTTGCAGAAGAGTCGCTATTAGCAGCAACAGCGTTTTACAAAGATATTGGCTCTTTTATAAAAAGTGATAGTGAAGAAAAACTCGTCGATCCTGCTTATTTACCCTTTATTGATAATGATCCGCAATATGATCCATCAAGTGCACTCGATCCTAGAACTACCCCTTACACACATTTCGTCCCTGTAAATGGTCAAGGAACTGTGATTAAAGGGCTTGAACTTATTTATCAGCAACCTTTTTCATTCCTACCTGGGTTGTTGAAAAATATGGGGTTAGTGTCTAACTATACGTATGTCTCTGCAGGTGAAATTACGGGTCTTTCTAAAAATTCTTATAACTTTACCCTGTATTATGAAGAAGAAAACTATGGCGCTCGTGCTTCAGTGAATAAACGCGACAATTACATCACTGATTACACAGGTAACAATGGTAATGCTGAAGAAGCGACATCTGGTCCAACACATTTTGACCTATCAGCCTTTTATAATATTAATGAAAATGTAACCGTAACATTTGAAGCAATTAACCTTACCGATGAATATGAACGCCTGTATACCACGGGTGATGGTAGCTTAGATTTACCACGTGAATATAATCATACCGGTCGACAGTACTTTTTAGGAATACGCTACAACTTATAAAGCAGTGCTTAAACTTTAAATTCCCCTAAAGTAAACAGCTTAATTAACATTTTAATTAAGCTGTTTTTCTATGACTAAGGTAGTGCACCAGTTATTTATAATTAAAACGTAGTGCAGCCGATGGCTAATAATCAGTTAAATCACAGTGCTTATAAATAATGTTGCACTTGAATGGTATTCGCACGCCATTGAAAATGTAAATTAAAGATGAATTATGTTATTTTTTTCGTTTGACATCACATCAATAACATTATACTTCTCACTTATACCACCGGTATCAAAAATAATTAATCAATACTTCGCTACATACTTTCTCGTTTTTTTCCCATTATGAATTATTAGGTTAGGTGTAATAAGAATCAGAACAAGTACATGACAAACACACTAATTCAAGACATGTTAACTTAATAACAATAAGTAGAACGTGGAACCACTATGACAAGCAGCACACACAATTTTAAACTTAGTAAGTTGATGACCAATTTAATACTCAGTGGCGCATTAACCAGTGGCTTAGCATATGCAGCGCCTCAAGATGAAGCTGTTGCTGATGATCAACTTGAAGTGATCGAAGTAAAAGGTTTTCGTGGTAGTATCAATGCCGCTTTAATGACTAAGCGTGAAGCCGTTGGTACACGTGAGACTATCATTGCTGAAGATATTGGTAAATTTCCTTACTTAAATGTTGCTGAATCACTTTCGCGTGTACCTGGTATCTCTATTGAAGAGGATGCAGGTGAAGGTCGTCAAATTACCATTCGCGGTTTAGGTTCTCGTTACGTCAAAACCACAATTAATGGTATGGAGTCGGCATCTGCTCTGCGGGTGGTTCAAATACATCTCGTGCATTTAATTTTAATGTATTTGCCTCTGAACTGTTTACCCAAATAGATATTAATAAAACCGTTTCTGCTGAACTTGAAGACGGTGGCATCTCAGGAAATGTTAACTTACAAACGGCGCGTCCATTTCAATATGATGGCTTTAAAGGGGCTTACAATGTCAATACTCGTTATAGTGATGTTGATGAGGATGTATCGCCTCGTGCTTCTTTTATGCTCGCTACAAGTTAACAGAAAAAATGAGTGTTTCATTTGAAGCCGTTAATTTAATAGATGAAAAACAAGATATGTGGAATGATATTTATACCCCTCGCCCTTATGAAAATCTGTCATCAGGTAGCCAGTTTTTAGTGGGTGTAAGGGGCACTTTCTAAACTTAATCAACACATAGCCTCGTTAATTGAGGCTATGTCTGCAATATAATACTCCCCCCCGTGCATAATCGATGGTTTTTACTGTCGATTATTTTATTAGTTACTAATTTTAAATAACTTTTTCAAAAACAATAAATCTTTGATAATTTAAACTAAGTAGTAAAATGACATTGCCACCGGTGGCAATAACTGCTAATGTTAGCCTATTATAATAATTCCAATTCAGTAGCAGGATACAAAAATGAACAATCAACGACGGTATTTTCTTAAAGCATTGGCTTCTAGCACGTTGGTAACTGCAACCTTAGTTGGCTGTAAGTCAGCCCCTTTGCTCAATGTTTTTGACGCACCCATTAGCGCTGATGATTGGCAAATGGCTGCACAAATCAAATCAGCGATTGTAGTACCGACCTTCCCTGCTAAACAATTTAATATTAAAGACTTTGGCGCAAAAGAAAATGGCCAATATGATTGCACACAGGCCATTAAAAGCGCCATTGAAGCCTGTCACGCACAAGGGGGTGGTCAGGTCTATATTCCAGCTGGTACCTACCTCACTGGTGCGATTCATTTATTATCAAACGTTAACTTGCACCTCAGTGATAACGCAATAGTGAGCTTTAGCACTGATCCCACTCATTACTTACCAGAAGTATTTACTCGCTGGGAAGGCTTAGAAATGATGGGATACTCACCACTGATTTATGCTTATGAGCAAGAAAACATTGCCATCACAGGTAAAGGAACACTCCAAGGAAATGGCGATAACCAAACATGGTGGCCTTGGAAGGGACCACACAAGGAAGGCCATTGGGATTTAATTAAAGATAGCCAAGGTAAAGTATTGCATCAGCTTGAAGCACGCGATCAGTTGATGGTTGATGCCGAAGCTGGTGTGCCAGTAAGCGAACGTATATACAGTACCGGCGCCTATTTACGTCCCCCTTTTATTCAACCGTATAAATGTAAAAATATTTTAATCCAAGGTGTAACAATTAAAAACTCGCCATTTTGGTTAGTGAATCCGGTTTTATGCAAAAGTGTTACGGTTGATAAGGTTAATTTTTCAAGCCACGGGCCAAACTCTGATGGTTGTGACCCAGAAAGCTGCGATCATGTACATATCAAAAACTGTGTATTTGATACCGGTGATGACTGTATCGCGATTAAATCAGGGCGAAATGTAGACGGAAGACGTGTCGGTGTACCCTCACAAAACATTGTTATTGAAAACTGTCATATGAAAGAAGGCCACGGTGGAGTGGTTATAGGTAGCGAAATATCAGGTGGTGTAAACAATGTCTTTGTGCAAAATTGTACTATGGACAGCCCACATCTAGAACGCGCTATTCGTATCAAAACTAACTCAGTACGTGGCGGTTTGATCGAGCATATACGCATTCGTAATGTTGACGTTGGCACCGTTAAAAACGCTGTTGTGATCAACTTCTATTATGAAGAAGGCGATGCAGGACAATTCGATCCAACAGTTCGTGATATTCAAATTGAAAACTTACATTGTAAAAATGTACTCAGTAAAGCGTTTTATCTTAATGGCTTTGAACGCGCACCAATTAACGATATTCATTTTAAAAACTGCCATTTTGACCAAGTAGGCAGTCAGTCAATCGTAGCTCATGTAAATAATATGAGTTTAGATAATGTCACTTTAAACAAACAGCCACTGACAATGGCGCAATTACAGCAATCATGATAGGAACCGATGTATGAACGCGTTTTCAACATTATTAGGCACGCAACCAATCCTGCCTATAATACAAGCAAATAGTAGTGAAGAAGGTGTCGCTATTGCAACCGCGATGCATAAGGCGGGTATCCAATTAGTGGAAGTTGTGCTGCGCACGCCAGCGTCACTTGACGCATTAATCGCGATTAAAAAAAGACTGCCTGATTTATGTGTAGGTGCAGGCACCATTACCGATCAAACGTTACTTGCAAAAAGCCTTGCCGCAGGCAGTGATTTTATTGTTACGCCTGCTATATCACCACGGTTACTCGATGCCCTTAGCCAATCGTCGGTCCCTGTTGTGCCGGGTGTTTCAAACACCGCAGATATTTTACTTGCTAAAGAATATGGCTTTACTGAGCAAAAATTGTTTCCTGCTTCTTTGTGTGGTGGCGAACAGTTTTTAAAAGCAGTCAGCAGCGTATTTGCTGATATTCGCTTTTGCCCTACAGGAGGCATTAATGAGCAAAACTTTAAAGACTATTTAGCACTTAGCAATGTGATGGCCGTAGGCGGTACATGGATTGCACAACCACAATGGGTGCAAAGTAAAGACTATGAAAAAATCACTCGAGCCTGCCTTCAGGGACTAAACAACAACTAATTAACATATTGACTGCCATACGTTGACAGTGTAATTTACCTTTGTGTGCCACCGGTAGCAAAAATATAAACAGAACAGTTAAGGAATCTTCAATGCCGAGCAATATCGAACCTTTAGAGTTGCACCCAGATCGTTTATTTTCAAGTGATCCTAGCGTCGTTGCTATCGCTAGAAAGTTATATGAATCAATTAAAGACTTACCGATTGTTAGTCCACACGGTCACACTGATCCACGTTGGTTTAATGAAAATGAAAACTTCGGCAATGCCACTGAGCTATTTATAAAACCCGATCACTACGTATTTAGAATGCTCTATAGTCAAGGGATACCAATGACTGATTTAGGCGTGCCAGAACATGGTCTGCAAGGCGATATGGCGCGTTCAAAAGCAGCTGCTCCTGAAAAAGTATGGCAAATCTTTGCTGATAACTATCACCTGTATGCAGGTACGCCAAGTGGCTATTGGCTTGATGCCGTATTCAGCGATGTATTTGGTTTTACTGAAAAACTTTGCTCGGAAAATGGTCAGCACTATTATCAAAAAATTACAGCTGCGTTAGCAACACCTGAGTTTAAGCCTCATGCACTGATGGACCGCTTTAACATTGAACTGATTGCCACAACCGAAGGTGCTCTTGATCAACTCCCGCACCACCGTGCAATTGCAGGCTCTTCAATGGCAAAACGTGTGATCACCACCTTTAGACCTGATGATGTGGTTGATGCAAGCCGCGAAGATTTTATCGACAACGTAATTAAACTTGGTGAGATAACCGACCAAGATACATCAACTTGGCAAGGTTATTTAGCAGCAATTCAAATACGTCGTGATTACTTCCGTATTGAAGGCCGTGCAACAGCAACCGATCATGGCCACCCTACTGCATTAACTGCTGACTTATCTACAGCTGAGTGTGAAGCATTATTTGAAAAATGCCGAACAGGCAATTCATCTGAGCAAGAGCAAGAGTTATTCCGAGGTCAAATGCTTACTGAACTTGCAGGTATGAGCATTAAAGACGGCTTAGTGATGCAAATTCACCCTGGTGCCCATCGTAATCATAACCAAGCGGTATTTGATCAATTTGGCCGTGATAAAGGCTGTGATATTCCAAGCCAAACTGAATACGTAAATGCGTTAAAACCACTATTGAGTAAATACGGGAATCACCCGGATCTTAAAATCATCTTATTTACGTTAGATGAAACTACCTATAGTCGTGAACTTGCGCCACTAGCAGGTCACTACCCTAGCCTAAAATTAGGCCCAGCATGGTGGTTCCATGACAGCCCAGCAGGTATGCTACGTTTTAGACAGCAAACAACTGAAACAGCAGGTTTTTACAATACAGTTGGCTTTAATGACGACACCCGTGCATTTTTATCTATCCCCGCTCGCCATGATGTTGCACGCCGCGTTGACTGCCGATACTTGGCTGAATTAGTAGCTAATCATCAAATTAGTGAAAGCACTGCGCAGACACTGGCTTATCAACTAACCTATGGGCTAGTGAAAAAAGCATATAATCTCGATAAATAACAATAATAGAGCCACTTAATTTAAGTGGCTCAACCATTGAGGACACACCATGACTTTAAAAACATCACTGTTATCAAAGCGCATTATGATGGTAACAGCTCTAGGCTCTGGCCTTTTACTGGCTGCCTGCCAAGAACAAGCTGACCTTAAAAAACCATTGCAAGCAAGTGAGACTAACTCCCTCAGTAGCGCACTAGTTGCTAAAGTAGACATTGTTAATCCATCTTCGTTTAAGCGCCCTAATGAGCCAATCTATCTTAGCTATTACGATTTAGGCCTAAGCCAAACTCCTGCTTTAACTGTAAAAACAGCGCAGCAAGTGTTACCTAGCCAAGCTGTAGATATTAACTCAGACGGTGAACTTGATGGTGTGTATTTTATTGTCGATTTAAATGATAAACCGATTGAAGTCACCATTACACAGCAAAGTAAACCAGTAATCACAGCACAAACAAAACGTGTTCAAGCTGATCTTGCCCATAAACAAGGTGGTCAATGGCAGCCTCATTCTCGTCCGCCAAAACACCAAATTGGCACAGGCAAAAAAGAATATGTTGGTGGCAATTTCATAAATGTTCAAGAACTTTCCCCACCAGATTATTACACCGATCATTCAAACTGGATCCGATACGAAGGCCCAGGTATTGAGTCAGATAAAGTGGGCTATCGTTTTTACCTTGATTGGCGCAATGGCTTTGACATTTTTGGTAAATTAACCGCAGCCCCCGTGTTACATACTGTTGGCCTTGATGGTTATGACTCTTATCATGACAAACAAGATTGGGGAATGGACATTCTCAAAGTCGGTAAGTCTTTAGGGGCTGGCGGATTTGGTTTGCTGGGTAGTAATGATGAGCTGGAACATGTCGCTGATGTGAACCAACGCACAGCGCGGATTATTGAGAATGGTGATTTACGCGCTAGTATCCAAATTGAGTATCAAGGCTGGCAAAACAGTTATCAACAGCAAGATTTAACCGCCAATATTAGTATGCATGGCGGCTCACGTTTAGCACATGTAGAACTGAGCACTGATAAAGACTTGTCTAATTTAGTGGCCGGTGTGGTCAAACACCCTGAGACTGAGTTTATTCAAGGTGATCTCGATGCAATGAGTAATTATGGCTACAGTTATATTGCCAGTTGGGGTAATCAAAGTTTAGATAAATCAGCGTTAGGTATGGCGGTTTTCTTTAAAAAAGGCGATGTCATTGACGTACGCCAAGATAAAAATAACTACCTTGCAGTACTAAAACCAAAAGGACAAAGTACACAGCATGTAGATTACTATTTTGCCTCAGTGTGGCAACCTGAAAGTGGTATCAACGATAAAGAAAGCTTTATTAAGTACCTTGATCAACAAGCTGAAAGATTGACGATTAAACCACGTATTACTTTGCATACCACAGTTACAGCAAAAAAAACGACGCAACCGCTTAATGATAAATTAGTCCTTGAATGGGGCCGCGCCCTTGCCGATTCAGAGCTGAAAAGAAAAACACTAGGCTACCATGCCAATGGCTGGGATGTTAACCGTAAGCGCAGCCCAAAGTTTGAATACGACATTATCGGTTTACAACCTTATGCCTATTATCAATTAGGGCTGGCAACTGATGAGCAAGCTTATAAGGATGTGATTACCAAAGTTACTGGCAGCTTTATTGATCAGCAAGGGAAAATCAGCGCCTATAAACAAAGCAATTTTAATATTGATAATATTCCACCCGGTCGCAACCTTATTCAGCTATACCAAGATACCCAGCAGCAACAATACTTATTGGCTGCAAAAGCTTTGCGAGCACAATTACAGTTACAGCCACGTACCTCACAAGGCGCATTTTGGCACAAAAACAAATATCAACATCAACTGTGGCTAGATGGCGTTTATATGGGTATGCCTTTTTTAGCCCAGTACGGTAGCTTATTTGAAACGGGCCACCAGCAACAAGAAACCTTCGCAGAGGTTGTAAACGAATTTAAGCTCACTCGCGAAGCACTACGCGATCCACAAACAGGGTTGTACTATCACGGTTGGGATGAATCTAAACAGCAAGCATGGGCGAATAAACAAACCGGTGTTTCCGCAGAGTTTTGGGGCCGTGGTATGGGTTGGCTCGCTATGGCAGTGGTTGATGTACTCGATTACATCCCAGCAAAAAACACAGAGCAACGCGATACCTTACTCGCCATGGTAAAAGAGTTGGCCACTGATATTGCCAAAGTTCAAGATACTGATACCGGCACATGGTGGCAAGTTTTAGACAAACCAACGGCTTTAGGTAACTACCAAGAGTCAACTACAACAGCAATGTTCGCTTACTTTTATGCAAAAGCACTTAATAATGGCTATATCGATGCTGATTATAAAGACACCGCGCTTGCAGCGTATCAAGGTTTACTTAACCAATTTACATTAGTACATAGTGATGGCACCGTGAGTATGACCAACCAATGCTATGTTGCAGGTCTTGGCTTTGGCCGTGATGGTAGTTATCACTATTATATGAGCGAGCCGGTCAGCACAAATGATCCTAAAGGAAATGGTCCCTTCATTCTAGCAAGCCTTGAAGTAGCTAAGCTTCTAGCTGGTAACAACTAACCAGTCATAGATTAGTCAGCCGGTAAGCAAAGTCCATCGCATTTTTGATTGCCGGCTAACACACACTTCCCTTCAACAACATCAGCACACTAAGCTCATAAGGATTTATGATGCGTATAATTAAAACCAATAAAGACAGCGCAAATAAAAATATTATTTCATTTTTTATCTGCTGCTTATTCTGCTCAATAATGAATGTGTCTGCGCAAAATAATAACAACTCACTGAGCTATGCCGTGCAAATGGCTAACTCTGAGATGACTCGTAATCCACAGGCGTACACCATTGATTGGCGCACTGAACCGCGCTGGGACTACACCCATGGCTTAGTGTTACTGTCATTTGCTAAGCTCTATCAGCATCAACCAGAGCAACGCTATTTCAATTACATTAAAGAATATGTAGACGCGTTAGTAATGGAAGATGGCAGTATTAAAACCTACGTAATGAGTAAATATAATCTCGACATGCTCAATGCCGGCAAGTTACTGTTTTTTATGTTTGATGAAACAAAAGACCGTACATATCGCCATGCCCTCGATACGCTATATGCACAGTTCAAATTACAACCTCGCACAATTGATGGTGGCTTTTGGCATAAAAAACGCTATACCTCGCAAATGTGGCTTGATGGTTTATATATGGCAGCGCCCTTTTATGCCGAATATATCCGCCGCTTTGGGACAGCAGATCAGTATGATGATGTTATAAAGCAGTTTCAATTAATTGAAAAACATACTTATCGCAGTGACACCGCTTTACCTGTACATGGCTGGGATGAGTCTAAACAACAGCGATGGGCAGATAAAAAAACCGGACAATCACTTAATCATTGGTCGCGCTCTATCGGTTGGTACGTTATGGCAATGGTTGATGTATTAGATCAACTACCGAATGATTACCCTAAAAAAGTGTGGCTATCACAGCGCTTTAATACATTAATTGATAACATGTTAAAACTTCGTTCTGACTCCGGTGTATGGTATCAAGTTACAGATAAAGGTGAATTACACGGCAATTATTTAGAGTCATCAGGGAGTGCTATGCTCAGCTATGCGATTGCAAGAGGTGTTAATCAAGGTTACTTGTCTGATAGCTACCAAGCGATTGCAAAAAACACCTTTAATGCAGTAGTTAGCAACTTTATTAAACCTGAAGCAGATAACACCTTATCAATCCAACAAGTATGTGAAGTAGCAGGACTTGGTGGAAAACCCTATCGAGATGGCAGCTTTGCTTATTACATTAGTGAAAATGTACGTGCTAACGATCCTAAAGCAGTCGGGCCTTTTATTCTTGCTAGTTTAGAAATGGAGAAATAACCGATGTTAAGCAACAAATACTATTTCTATTTAGCACTGTTGGTTGTTTGCTTAAGTGGCAGCCAATGTTATGCAAAAGAGTCGCAATTACTATCGCCAACACACACTCAAAGTCCGTGGCAAGCACATCTAGGTAATGGCGAATATAAAAACCCAATCTTGCATGCCGATTATTCCGACCCGGATGTAGTTGCCGTTAATGGTGATTATTACATGACAGCATCTAATTTCAACTCTGCACCTGGCTTGCCTATTTTACACTCTACCGATTTAGTCAACTGGCGCATAATTAATTATGCGCTGCCAATACAGCTGCCACAAGCCCACTTTGCAAAAGTACAACATGGCAACGGCGTATAGGCGCCCACAATCCGTTTTCATGATAATAAATTTTGGATTTTTTACCCTGATCCTGATTTTGGTATTTATGTAACCACAACAGATGATCCTGCTGGAACTTGGTCAACCCCACAGCTTATTTTAGCGGGTAAAGGATTGATCGACCCTGCACCATTATGGGACGACAATGGTAAAACCTACTTAATACATGCATGGGCAAAAGTCGTTCTGGCTTTAATAATGTACTCACGCTACGTGAAATGAAAGATGACGCAAGTTGGGTCAGTGACAAATTCACACACATTGTCGATGGTACAAATCACCCTGGATATCGCACCATTGAAGGTCCTAAATTTTATAAACGTAACGGTTATTACTATATTTTTGCGCCTGCTGGTGGCGTAGATTTAGGTTGGCAATCGGTATTTAGAGCAAAAAAAATTACTGGTCCCTATAAAGCCAAAGTAGTAATGGCCCAAGGTAATTCAGTGATCAACGGTCCTCATCAAGGTGCGTGGGTTCACACCCAATTTGATGAGGACTGGTTTATTCACTTTCAAAGCAAACAAGCGTATGGATGGGTATCAAAACATCTTCTACTGGCGAACAACAGCTAGTCTATGTGTACTGTTTTAATACGAGAAAAGGCTGTAAAGAAAGTATCGTAGGGCAACAACCACTGACACAACCCTATCTTGAACTAAAAGTCGTTCTACAACCAGGCGCCACAGCCATTTTTAGTTATAGCACCGCTACAAGTGCTGAGTTTCAAATTATTAGTGAACACTTCCAAGCTAAAAAAGGCCGCTGGGTAGGAGCTAAGTTAGGCTTATTTAGCCTGTCGCAAACTCCTGGCGCTAGCAGCTATGCCGATTTTGACTATGCCCGTTACGACACTTTGGATTAAATGAATATGTTTAAACATCAAAAGTTGAACTTTATTGTCATATTATTGCTATGTGTTCAGCCATGCATAGCAGCTGATTACACCGTTGAAAATACTTATAAAAAACTAATCAAACACTATCCACACATGCAGGTGCCCGCAACGACACTTCCTGACTCTGTCATCGCTCATAAAGCATTGGTTTACAAGCAAACTAAAAACAGTGCACAGACTTTAGATATTTATCAGCAAAAGCTGCAACCACAAACAGCGCCTTTGATCATATTGATCCACGGGGGAGGCTGGCAATCAGGCACCCCCGCATTAATGATAGCACTTGCAATTGCGCTGGTAGAACGCGGTTATATTGTTGCTGCGCCCAGTTACCGCCTCAGCGAGGAAGCGCCTTATCCTGCAGCAGTTGAGGATTTAGTTAGTTCGTTTCATTGGCTTAATAATAATGCTGCTCAGTATAATATAGACAGCACTAAGATTGCTTTATCGGGCGGCTCTGCAGGTGGCCAATTAGCCGCGCTGTTAGCTTACAGCGGCGGAATTGTGGGTAGCAGCGACACTTACTCGAAGCGATTTAATGTCCAAGCGCTGATCAATATAGATGGCTTAAGTGACTTCACGTCTTCTGAAGCACTACCTTTTGAAAACAACCCAGCCAAAGCCGTCACTTCAGCCAGCAAGTGGTTGGGGGGTAGGTATGAAACTATCCCACAGCGTTGGCGCGGCGCATCGCCTATTTTCTATATTGATAAAAACGCGCCTGCAACACTTTTCATTAATAGCTCAGTGCCACGATTTCTTGCAGGTCGAGACAGCGCAATACAAAAGTTGCAACAGTTACATATACCCAGTGAAGTTTACCAGTTCGATGATGCGCCGCATTCATTTTGGTTATTCCAGCCGTGGTTAACGCCTACAACCACCGTTATTGATGACTTTTTAACAGTACAATTTGCTAAAACTCATTGATCATTATTGTTGTTAAAATTAAAGTCTTGATGGCTTAATGATTATTTTAAGTCATCAAAGCTTTTACTTTCTTTGTTGCTAAGTGAATTTAAGTACTGCTGCAAAACCTGTGCTGTAGTTGCATTTTTTACTTGCGGCTGATGCTGTTTGAACCAGTCATCCGCAACACCATCTTCATTAGCATCAACGATTGCGGGAGCCCCTGTAAATTCCTGTTTATATGCATCCCAATTACCAATTAGCTCAAACTCATGATCAATCAAACCATTTTTCTTTATCGTGACACTATCAGTGAGCTGTTGATAAACAAGCGTATCAATACTGTCATGGAAATAGCCATGTGCATTACGACTTGCACCTATGTGTTGCCCCTTAATGGCATCACTAAATGCTTGCTTTGCATTAACATAAACCATCGTTGTTTGCATGGGTGATGTAATGATTGCTTGATCACTTAACCACTGGCTATTTTCATCACTAATAGTGCGTTTTGCTTTAACCGCTTTGCGATAATTTACACCTAAATAATTATGCTCAGTCAGTTGTGGGTTATTCTCAAGTACATTACCCATAATATATGCCTGATTTTCTTTGATCTCTGGGGAATACCAAATATCAGCAAACTGCATGATCTTACTTGCTTTACCCGGCTTATAGTAATTATTAATCAAGTTAAAGCGACCATTTTCTGATCCATAAACATTATTATGTCCCCAGTTAAAAATAATATTATTGATAAGCTCAACAAACTCTTCATTTTGTGAATACGGTGATTTTAGCCTATGACCATTGAGCCTAGGAGTTCTACTGGCATGATTGGCAATTATATTATTAATAAAGCTCGCATTTGCCCCGCCCCAAATGCCACCATAACCATGATCGCCTTTAGGGTGAATTGAATGGCTTAAACTATGTGAAATAATTGAACATTGAAAAACACCCACTTGCGTAACAATGTTGATTCAAACCAAGCTGAAACTATTTACTTTAATAGTAATGGTCGTTTAGTGGCTAATAATGCCAGCTTTATTAGCGAACAAGATACCCTATTACTTAAAGGTTACACTTGGTTTTACAATAGCTTAGTTGCAGGTAATGTTGACTTTATTTGGGGCTACCCGGTCACTGCATTATTTGAAGACAGTGAAATTCGCACCATTGGTGACTCCAAAGATGGTGATCCAACTAAAGACTCATCAGATGGTTATGTGTTACAAGCCCGCGTACCTGTGCAAACAGATCCTGGCTTTATCTTCTTAAACAACCGCTTTACTCATGGCCCAGGACCAATTGGCAATAATGTGTTAGATAATTCAACCTATATCGCACACAGTGGAGGCAGTGACACATATTTTGATAATGTTACGCTTATCAATAATAAGTTTGATACTCACATTGCAACCTCAGGTTGGGCTGTGCAAGGAGTTAACAGTCAACCTGCACCAAATCCAGAAATTGCAACGGCTACCAGTGGCTGGCGCGAGTATGGCAGCATGGATTTAGCAGGTAATACTCTTGATTTAAGTGCCCGTGTTGGTGGTTACATTATGCAAGACAGCGACGTGGTTAACTTACTTGAGCGTAACGCTATTTTTGCAAGCTTTAATGATGGCCAAGGTTGGACACCTGAACCACTCGCTATCCCAATCTTGCCAGATGAGCCAATTGCAATAACACCGGTGAATAATAGTCTAGGTTTTGCTGGTTATAATTTTAGCCTAACCGGTGGCGAAGGTGGATCAGTAGTGACCGTTGATAATGGCACAGCGCTTAAATCGGCTTTAGCACAAGCAAAATGATCAAGTGTTCCAGTGACTATTTATGTCGATGGTGTCATTACTGATGCAAACAGTGGCGGCGATAATTCTTCTATCGAAATTAAAGATATGGATAATATCTCAATCATTGGTGTGGCAGATCGTGGTGAGCTAAGTGGTATCGGCATTGCTATTCGTCGTGCTAATAACATCATTATCCAAAACTTAAAAATCCATGAAGTACTTACCGGCGGTAAAGATGGTATTTCGATTGAAGGTGATGAAAATAAACCTACCGCGAATATCTGGATTGATCATAACGAACTCTATTCATCGTTAAATGTTGATCAAGATTATTATGATGGTTTAATCGATTCTAAATCTGGTGCTGAAAACATTACCATTTCATATAACTATATTCACGATAGCTGGAAAACGTCACTCCATGGTCACAGTGATGATGACTCGAGCAGCAACAAGAATCGTCATATTACCTTTCACCATAACCGCTTTGAAAACATCATATCGCGTGTTCCGTTGTTTAGATTTGGTCAAGGTCATATATTCAACAACTATTATAACAATATCACCTCTAGCGCGATTAACTCACGGATGGGCGCAGAGCTACATATTGAGAATAACTACTTTGAGCATACTAAAAATCCTGTGGTCTCTTTTTACTCAAAAGTAATTGGTTATTGGAATACCTCGGGTAACTACCTAGGTGAAGGTGTTACTTGGGGTGATGTGGCTGACGGCGATGTGGCTGCAGAGGTTACTGCTACTGGTATGACACCCACCAGCTCATACCAAGCACCTTACGAGTATAAGTTAACACCAGTAATGGATGTTAAAGCGCATGTTATTGCCCATGCCGGCATTGGTAAAACGGATCAAAGCGATTTAGACATCCCTGACATTGCAGCGCCAAGTGAGCCACCTGTTCAAGAGCCGCTTGGGTTACCCTTTACTGAAAATTTTGCTGCAGCGAATACGGACGAGTTTTTTAGTAATAGTTATCGTGACTTATCGGGCTTAGCTGGATCTGGTACGCCGCTGTTCCACCGTGTAACAGGCGCTATTGATGTATCAGCAGGCCAATTAACCATGACAGGGGCACGCATTAGTATAGCGAATACTACCCCTGCGGTTAGTACAACCTCAGCAGATGCAAGCACCACGGGGTTACTTGATTTAAGTAACAGTTATCAAGTGAGCTTTAAAGTCGTGACTGTAGCAGGCAATACTGCAAAAAGCTTCCAAATATATGTAGATAACAACACCTCTGGTAGCGCTTATTCAATCCACGGTGGTTCATCGAAGTCCTACTCAGTACAGCTTCAAGACTTAGTCCCAGGTCAAACGTACACCGTCGATGGGTTGGTAGCCACAGCTACCTCATTCATCACTCTCAGAACGGAAAGTGAAGCAACTATCACATTGGATGAAATAACCATACAATAGTTGTAATGGGAGAAGCCAAGCGCTGCTTTCACACAATTTGATAGTTACCAATACCCTCGCCCCGTACAGCAAGGGTATTTTTTTATCCATATCATTCATTTCTCTTTGTGCAATAAAATCTTCAAGATAATAATTCACAAAGAGATTAACAGGCGCTGCGGTTAAAGAGCGAGGGCATGAAGTTAACGTTATTAAATTGAGTTAGTAATTTTTCAAGTACGACTGCATAGATGCAGGAGATAGAGTAATGCAGGAGCAATTGCCAAGAACACCCTATCAAAATTTCTGCATTGTTATCACTGTATTTATCTGTCGCTATAAATGGTCAGTAACTTAATACGATTAATATCAGGCGGTGCTTACAGCGCTCAAAATGTTCCAGATATTAAAAACGAGCGCTATGCATTTTATCCTTTAGGCAGCATATCGGCCGTTTCGTTTAACACCGATATTTCATGCTCTTTTATCAAAGGTGCTCCTCAAATTTAATTAACTCATGAATTAAATCAAAAAATTATCATTGGATTACGGATAGGAGTAAGCGCCATAGTGTCAGTAAGACGCTTTGTATGCCTGTAACAAAAATATTATGAGAGGGGGTTAATCGGACTATTTAGCGCATCTGTTGGTAGATTCACGCTTCACTAAATAAGGGGTGACTACGTCATCTAATTTAATTTTTTCACTTTGTGTCGATTGGCTTTTATTGATGAGTTTTTGCACCGCTAAACATGCCATATTTTGTACCGGTCTTCGAATAGTCGTTAGCGATGGAATGATCCTTGAAGCCAAAATATTATCATCAAAACCTGCCACTGATAGCTGTTCTGGTACTTTGATATTTAAATTACTGGCAACCCGTAATACCCCCGCCGCCATTTCGTCGTTGTTAGCAACAATGGCCGTTGGTCTTGGTTCAGTGCTTAACAACGTCATAGCGCATTCAATACCACTTTCGTAACTATTTTTTCCTTCAATAATACGATTTCCAGGCAGTTGCACATTACATTGTTGCAGTTCAGCTAAAAAGCCGGCTAAGCGTTCGATTGAAGAACGATAAACTTGCGGTCCAGAAATAAAACCAATGTCTTTATGGCCAAGTTCAACCAAGTAGCTGGCCATTTCTTTCATTGCTTCGCGTTCGTCTGAGACCACAGTGTTATCAGCATCATCTAAATCTACCGATGCTAAGCGCACATAAGGACAACCAGCTTCACGAATTGCTGCAGCTAACTCTTTGTTCTCAGATACTGGCGGTAAAATAATCACGCCATCAAGCTTAGAGCGAGAGATAAATGACAGGCAATCATCAATAAATTCAGCTCTTTTAGAGTAACTAGGATGAACAACCAATTCATAGCCAAGTTCAGAGCAGACGCTTAATGCACCTCGTTGCACCTGATCAATATACAATGCATCGGGGTTATCATAAATTAAACCTAATAAGTAAGAACGACTCGATGCCAGCCCCCGTGCTTGTTTGTCAGGAGAAAAACCAACTTCGCTGATAATTTTAAGCACTCGCTCCCGCGTCGCTTCACCCACAGCGGGAGAGCGGTTGATCACACGTGAAACTGTGCGCTTTGAAACACCGCACAGCTTAGCTACATCATTAATCGTTACTGACATAAAAGTTCCTATTTAGGATGATTGCAAAGTTTAACACTAACCGTAGATCCATAGAAGTAGTTAGTCAGCTCTTGTTATACATTGACTACTTTGATTTAAAAGAAAAATGGAGCTGTAGAGCTCCATCACAGATTTGTTTGATTAAGTTGATCTAAACGCTGACAAATAAATTATCCTAAGTTCAGGTTAGTTACTCGATTAAACCAAATAAACGCGGTAACGTTTCACTGATTGCCGGTACATATGTGACCAACATCAAGACTAAAAACATCACAGCATACAGCGGCATCATTGGCCTAATTATTTTATGTAACGATGTTTTCGCCACCGCACAACTGACAAACAGCACACTCCCAACTGGCGGAGACACCAAGCCAATTGATAAGTTTAATACAATCATAATACCAAATTGAATCGGCGACATACCAAATTGCTCAGCTACCGGTAAAAAGATCGGTGTAAAAATCAATACCGCAGGTGTCATATCAATAAACGCGCCAACCAAAATTAAAATCAGGTTGATCAACAACAAGATTAAAATCGGATTATCACTGAGTGTTAAAAAGAACTCACTGACCAGCTGTGGAATATGTGTATATGACAATAACCATGACATGCCCGATGACGCGGCAATGATCAGCATTACAATAGCCGTTGTTTCACAAGCTTTTAGTAATATAGCGGGCATTTCAACTATATTGATTTCTTTGTAAATAAATACCGACAGTACTAAAGCATAAATAACGGCAATAGCGCCTGCTTCAGTTGCGGTAAATACACCGCCAATAATGCCGCCAATAACAATAAAAATAAGCAATAAGCTTGGCAAAGCTGCGAGTACTTTTTTCATCACAATGTTAAATGGCAGTCTTGCTGTTACAGGGTAATTGTTGCGAATAGAGTAAATAGCGCAAACAATCATCAACGCCAGCCCCACTAAAATTCCCGGTAAGTAGCCAGCAATAAATAATGCCGCAATCGACACCCCACCACTGGCGATGGCATAGATAATTAAAATATTACTCGGTGGTATTAACATGCCCGTAGTGGCTGCACTTGCGGTAACCGCCGCAGCAAAACTAGCACTGTAACCATGTTTTTTCATTTCTGGCACCATAAAACTACCAATCGCCGATGTGGCTGCAACGGCAGATCCTGATATTGCACCAAATAACATGCACGACATTACATTTACGAGTGCCAAGCCGCCGGGTAAAAAGCCTATCATCGCCATAGCACATTCAATCAGCCGTTTAGCAATACCGCCTTGGCCCATTATCAATCCTGACAAGATAAAAAATGGGATTGCCAATAATGCGAAACTATCAATGCCACCGGCCATTTGCTGGGCTATGGTCGTGGTGGCAGGCGTAAAATCAATGTGCATTAATAACGCTGCTAATGTTGATAGCGCAATACACAAAGAAATAGGTACATTGATAAATAACAATACAAAAAAACAAACGATTAAAACAATTGCTGTTGAGTCCATTACGCTTGCTCCGTGAATGCTTGCTGTGCATAATTGATGAGGTTTTCAATGCAATTAATCACAATCAACACCCCGCTCAGCGGTAAAACGATATACACATAACCCATGTTGATCTCAAGCGCCGCTGACATTTGCTTTAATTCAAAGCTCAACATCATCAATTGGCTGCCGCCATACACTAAAATACTTAACGCCGTGATCAGCACGCAGATTTCGATTACAAATGAACACTTATACCTAAGTGACGGGATCATTTTTTGATAAAAAAGATCAAGCCCTAAATGTGCTTTGGTGCGATACGCATACGAAGCGCCCAAGATCCCAATCCAAATCAGGATAAAACGCGCTAACTCTTCGGTGTATGAGCTCGGTGCACGTAAAATAAATCGTGAAAATACTTGCCAACAAACAACGGTTACAATTGCTATCATGGCCAAAATCAGTAATCGCTCGATGATGCGATTTAAGTGTGTGTTGAGTTGTCGCATTGTTTGCTCCTACATGCTTTTTATTTTTTTTATGTGAGCTGCAACCGCTGTATCAGCGAACGAAGCATGAAAATCAGCCACTTTATCTTGAAACGCTTGTTTGTTAGGATAAGTCACTTGTACGCCTTCTGCGATCACTGCTTTAAGCGCCTCATCAGATGCGTTTTGCCACAATGAACGTTGGTACTCAACTGAGTCGGCCATTGCTTGGGTTAACCACTGTTGTTGTTCATTGTTAAGTGAGTTCCAAACTTTTAAGCTTGCTAAAATCACATCAGGAACAAACGTATGTTCGTCCAGCGAATAATATTTAGCGATTTCGTAATGACGAGATAAGTAATAGCTTGGCGGATTATTCTCTGCGCCATCAACTACACCTTGTTGCAGTGCGGCATACAATTCGCCCCATGCAATCGGTGCTGCAGCGCCGCCTAACGCTTGTACCGTCGCCACAGCTGTAGGGCTATTTAACACGCGAATTTTTTTTCCTATTAAATCATCCGGGGTATTAATCGCGCCATTGGTGGTATAAAAGCTGCGGCTGCCTGCATCGTAATAGCCCAAACCTTTAAGCCTTGCAGTGCTTACTTTATTAAGTAGCTCGGTGCCTAAATCGCTTTTAAGTACACGCCAAAAATGTTCGCTATCGCGAAACAAATACGGAATGCCGAATACTTTCATTTCTGGTACAAAACCTTCCAGTGGGCTTGCCGACACTTTAGTGATTGATAAACTACCGATTTGCAACAACTCAATGAGTTCACGTTCAGACCCCAACTGACCACCTGGATAAATAACAATTTCCATTGTGTCATTAGAATAAAATGCCAAACGTTTAGCCATATATTCCATTGCTTGATGTACCACATGACGCGTGTCTAATGTATGTGCTAAAGTTAATCGCACTGTTTTTTTGTCATCGCTGCAACTAGTTAGCAAAAATAACGACAAAAACAGCATTATCTTTATGAGAAGATTTCTATTCATTATTATTTCTTCTTATCGCTATATGATCATGAAAGAGCTGATTATCTCAGCTCGCCCGGTTGATATTTATCCATATCATCATAATCGAGGTTTTCGCCTGCCATACCCCAAATAAAACTGTAGTTTTGTGTGCCAGCACCCGAGTGAATTGACCACGGTGGCGATACCACGGCTTGCTCGTTATGTACCCAAATATGGCGTGTTTCAGTCGGCTCGCCCATAAAGTGACACACAGCTTGCTGCTCTGGCACTTCAAAATAAAAATATACTTCGTTACGACGATCATGCTGATGAGCAGGCATGGTATTCCAGACGCTGCCTGGTTTTAATTCCGTTAGCCCCATTTGTAGTTGGCATGTTTGTACTACGGTATTGATCAGCATCTGATTAATATCGCGCTCATTGGAGGTTTCAAGCGCACCTAAATGCAATACATTAGCATCATTACGCGTCACTAACTTATTTGGATATTTGTGGTGAGCTGGTGCAGAATTAAGATAAAATTTTGCAGGATTGCCACTGTCATGACTAGTAAACAGCACCTCATTGGTATCTTTACCTAAATACAAGGCATCTTTATAGCCAAGCTGAAAATCTTCTCCATCAGCAGTTATCGTGCCGCTGCCGCCAACATTGATCACACCAAGCTCTCTACCTGTTAAAAAGTTTGCTGCTTTTAAGTTGTCTACCGTTTCTAACCTAAGCGGTGCTCTGGTTGGCACCGCACTGCCCACCATGAAACGCTCGTAGTGGGTGTATAACCAATAAATGGTGTTCTCTTGCATGAGTTTGTCGACCAAAAACTCATCTCTTAACTGTTGGGTGTCATAGCCTTTAACTTCATTTGGACCAACGGCATAACGTGACTCTATTTGTGTGTTCATAACATGCTACCTAAAATTAAAAATTATCGTGCTAACCAGCCACCATCAACGGCAAGAATATGGCCATTGACATAGTCACTGGCTGTTGAAGATAAAAATATGGCTGAACCAATTAAGTCTTCTGCTTCACCCCAACGCCCCGCAGGGATACGCCTTTCAATTTCACTATTACGGGCGGCATCATCTTGTAATGCTTGGGTGTTGTCGGTTCTAAAATAACCTGGCGCAATAGCATTAACCTGAATATTGTGTTGCGCCCATTCGTTTGCCAGCGCTTTAGTAAGACCCGCTACCGCATGTTTGCTCGCGGTATATGCTGGTACTGTCATACCGCCGCTGTATGACAGCATTGAGGCAATATTAATTATTTTTCCAAACCCTTGTTTGATCATGTTTGGCGCAACCGCTTGGGCCAATAAAAAACTGGCATCAAGGTTTACTTTCATCACGTTCTGCCACTGCTCATACGGGTAGTCAACCGCTGGGCTGCGAAATATAGTGCCGCCAACATTGACCAAAATATCTATTTCGCCATGTTCCGTTAACGCTTTGTTTGCTAATGCATTAACTGAGTCTGCATTACTCAAATCAGCAGCATAATCAAAAGCCACACCGCCACGTTCTTCGATCATCTGACACGTTGCTTGGCAGCCACGCTCTTTGCTACTACTGCAAATAACCTTTGCGCCAGCAGCGGCTAAACCCAGTGCAATTTTTTGACCCAGGCCGCGGCTTGCACCGGTGACGAGTGCTGTTTTTAAAGTTAGATCAAACAAGGTGGCTGTCATTTTAAACTCCTGTATTAAAGTATTTATTACGTAATTACTAATTCAATGTAAATTGAATTAACTAAACTTGTTAACACTCATTCTTCGCTACCGGTGGCAATTTGTCAAATACTATTTGCCACCGGTGGCAAATATGACTAAGATATAAATATCAATCAGCCAATATAACGTTTATAGGTTCTTATTATGCAAGCACTGAATAGAAAAAACTTTAATAAAGACAAATACCCAACAAAAATAATGCAATACGGTGAGGGGAATTTCTTGCGTGCATTTATCGATTGGCAAATTGATAAACTCAATGAAACAAGTGTTCTAAATGCCGGCGTTGCAGTTATTCGTCCTATTGATTATGACGCAATTCCTTTACTTAATGTTCAAGACGGTTTGTATACCACTATTATTCGTGGCTTAAACGAGCAAGGTGAAACCGTCGCCGATCATCGTATTATTAGTTCAATCAATGAAGAAATTCCTGTCTATAAAGATTTTCCGCGTTATATGGCATTAGCTGAGAATCCGGATCTGAAAATTATTTTTTCAAATACCACTGAAGCTGGTATTGAATATATTGATACTGATAAACTCGACGACGCTCCCCCTAAAGCATTCCCAGCTAAATTAACGCAGTGGTTGTTCCATCGCTTTAATCACTTTAACGGCTCAGCTGACAGCGGTATGGTGATCATCCCTTGTGAGTTAATTGACTACAATGGCGAGAAACTCAAAGAAATCGTGTTTCAATACTGCCAACTTTGGCAACTACCTGAGGCGTTTTCAAGCTGGTTGAATGAAGCTAACCACTTTTGCTCAAGCTTAGTTGACCGTATTGTCACCGGCTTCCCCCGTGATGAGCATCAACAACTACAAGAATCGTTAGGTTATTTAGATAACTTTATGGTGACCGCTGAGTACTTTCACTTGTTTGTTATTCAAGGACCGCAGCATCTAGCACAATTATTATGCTTGCAAGACAGTGATCTAAATATAAAAATTGTTGATGATATTTCACCTTACAAACAACAAAAAGTCGGTATTTTAAATGGTGCTCATACGGCTTTAGTGCCACTAGCTTACATGGCGAACATTGATTCTGTGGGCGATGCGCTGGCCGATCCTTTGTTTGAAAAATACCTAACGCAATTAATCTTTGCTGAAATTATTCCCACTCTTGATTTACCTGAAGATGAATTAAAGCGCTTTGCCAATGATGTACTGAATCGCTTTAGAAACCCGTATATTTGCCATTTATTACTGTCTATTTCGCTCAACAGTATGACTAAATTTAAGACACGTATTTTGCCGCAGTTGCACACCTATATGAAAACAAATAACGCAGTACCGAATATGATGGCACTGGCGATTGCAGGGCAAATTTTGATGTATAAAGGTCTACGTAATAAGCAGCAAATTGAATTGAGCGATGCACCACAATGGTTAGAACTATTTAATACCCTGTGGCATGACTTTGATAACAATACCCTGTCCTTAAACGCGCTTGTTGAACAAGTACTAGGGGCACAGTGGCACTGGGAAAGCGATTTAAATACGCTGCCAGAATTAACCAATACAGTCACAACTCACTTACGTAATATGCTCATCGAGGGTGTAGTAAGTACACTAACCAAACAGTTAGGCCAATAATATGAAACCATTAATTAAACTACACCCAACTGATGATGTTGCCATTGCAATGCGTAATATCACCGCTGGTGAAATATTGCCCGTTGATGGCGAAGAGATCTTAGTCAATGAGAACATTGATAAAGGCCATAAAGTGGCGCTGCGTGATATTAATAAACAAGAGAATGTTATTAAATACGGTGCCCCCATTGGCTTTGCCCTAGAGAATATTCAAAAAGGCGGTTGGGTGCATACCCATTGCGTTAAAACCACCCTCAATGATGAGCTGGATTATCAGTATATTCCCGAGTTTATTGAACAAAGTGAAGCGACCCCTTCGCCTGAAGTAAATATTTATCGTAGACAAAACGGTGAAATTGGCATTCGTAATGAAATCTGGCTGATCCCTACGGTAGGCTGTGTCAATGGCATGATCAACCAAATGATCAAAGAGTTTAAACTGCGTCATCCACAATTAGAAATTGATGGCATTTATGCGTTTCCTCACCAGTTTGGGTGCTCTCAGCTCGGTGATGATTTAGACACTACACGGATACTGCTACAAAACATGGCACTGCATCCAAATGCTGGTGGCGCTTTAGTCGTTGGCTTAGGCTGTGAAAATAATCAATTACCGGCATTTCGTGATGGCTTAGGGGATTACGATGAAGGCCGCATTAAGTTTTTGATCACCCAACAAGCCGATGACGAAATTGAAGAAGGCGTTGCGCTACTTGAACAAATTTATGCCCAAGTAAAACAAGATAAACGTCAACCGGGTACTTTATCTGAAGTAAAGTTTGGCCTTGAATGTGGTGGCAGCGATGGTTTGTCTGGTATTACGGCGAATCCGATGCTGGGTTATTTTTCGGATTATTTAATTGCTCAAGGTGGTACAACGGTATTAACCGAAGTACCTGAAATGTTTGGCGCTGAAACTTTATTAATGTCGCGCTGTAAAGACGAAGAAACCTTTAACAAGCTCGTTAGCATGGTTAATAACTTTAAAGGTTATTACAAAGCTCATAATCAACCGATTTATGAAAATCCGTCGCCAGGTAATAAAAAAGGCGGGATCACTACCTTAGAAGATAAATCATTAGGGTGTACGCAAAAAGCCGGCACCAGCAAAGTACAAGCGGTTTTGCACTATGGTGAACGCCTGCAAATACCTGGATTAAATCTATTGGATGCACCAGGTAACGACCCTATTGCCACCAGCGCACTTGGTGCTGCAGGTTGTCATATGGTGTTATTTACCACTGGCCGCGGTACGCCTTATGGTGGATTTGTGCCAACGTTAAAAATTGCTACTAATGCAGAACTTGCCAATAAGAAAAAACGCTGGATAGATTTTGACGCTGGCGTTTTAATTAACGATGTCTCAATGGAGCAAGTCCACGGGGAGTTTGTTGAACTGCTAGTCAACATCGTAAACGGCCAACCAACTTGCAATGAAATAAACGACATTCGTGAAGTCGCTATTTGGAAAAAAGGAGTGACATTATAAATGACACCTAAGTCCATCGCAATTATTGGCGAATGTATGGTTGAGCTTAGCGGCCAACCATTTACTGCTATGCAACAAAATTATGGCGGCGACAGTATGAATACCGCCATTTACTTAAAAAAACTCGCTGGCAATGAAGTAAACGTCAATTACGTCAGTGCCATGGGCACTGACCCACTAAGTCGTGCACTGATTAAAAAATGGCAAGCTCACTATATTAATACTGACAACGTGCTGCTCAGTCATAACAAACAACCGGGTTTGTATATGATTCAAAACGATATGTCAGGGGAGCGTACTTTTCAGTATTGGCGTAGCGACTCAGCCGCTAAATATTTATTACAACATACTGATTTTAAAAAAGTACTAACCAGCCTTGCCGAAGTTGATGCTATTTATTTATCGGGGATCTCGCTGGCAATCTTAGCAGAGCAAGATTGCCATACTTTACTCAGCCATTTAGCGTTACTAAAACAGCAAGGGATAAAAATTATTTATGATAGCAACTATCGCCCTGCATTATGGTCAAGCAAAATGCACTGCCACCTTGCCAATAATAAAGCATATGCACTAGCCGATTTAGCATTAGTGACCTTTGACGATGAAGCACAATTATGGGGAGATAGTAATGTTGCGAAATGTACCGAACGTTTGCACCAACAAGGGGCTCACGAGGTCGTTGTAAAACTCGGCGCGGATGGCTGCCAATACAGTATAAAACACCCTGATAATTCAATTTCAGTCGAGCTGTTTAATACTGTCACTGTAGAAAAAGTGATCGACACTACCGCCGCAGGTGACTCATTTAATGCCGGCTTTTTATCTCAGTGGTTAACAGAGCAGCCTATAAAGCAGTGCGCGCAAGCAGGTAATTTACTGGCCACCCAAGTGATCCAAAAGCGTGGAGCAATTGTCGAGATTAACATTGCGACAATCAAAAACTACTAATGCAGTTAGCGCTTTATTTAGCCCGCTAGAAGTTAAATGCTTAAATCGATTAGTTAAGACTCTTTAACGTCTGACACCGAACCTGAGTGCATACCTAAGTTTACTTATTCTAAAGTAAGTGCTGTGAGACGCTTATTTTGTTTAAGTAAACTTCCTCTCATGGGTATGCACTCTAATTTATCATTACTACAACATTCACTTATGGCTAAGGGGCTGGTTTGCCATCGGCATCGATGCCACGCTTCCAATACGCTGAACACACTATTTTTGCACTGGGGACCGCAAACTGCTCTTTCGCAAGGTTTTGAATTGTGCGCACAAGTGAGCCTTCAAGCCCCATAAAAATTAATGGTGTGCCCGTGTACTTATTTAAACAGTGCGCGACCTGCTCTACTAACTCTATTTGTGGCTCAGTCGTAACTAACCACTTAATACGATGTTTAGTATGCACCTCTATTGTATCTAATTTGATGATATCTTGGGAGTCTGTAACGTGTATGACCACATCAACATCAGCTGTTGCAGGTAGTTGTTGTAAATAGCCGTTAATAGCATTAACTGAGGTTAAATCAGCAATCATCAAATACTGCGACTGACTAAAATCCCCCAACTTTTTAGGGCCAGGGCCTGCAATTGCGAGTTTATCACCAGGTTTTGCTTGTTTAGCCCAATCAGTTGCGATACCACGATGCTGATTGACGACAAAATCAAGCGTAATTGTATGGTTAATAGTATCAATCCTCTGATTGTATATGAGCGCTTAGGTGCAGGTTCAGCTGCTTTGAGGTCAATTTCAACCTCATCTTGTCCAGCATGTGGTAATAGTACTTTTACGTACGCACCTTGTTGATCCGCAGGAAAATCATGAAACTCATCTGAGCCAACAACCAAACGCTTTAAATGCGGAGCTATCGCTGTTGTGCTTATTACGGTTGCACGACGTACTTTTCTACTCATTTTGATCTCCTCAGAAGGTTTATTTACATGTTTAATTGCACAACGCCCCATTGGTTGATAAAATCAACTATAACAAATTAATTGACTTTGTCAACTATATTGAGAGTTTTATGAATACACCTTTATCAAATACGCTATTTGAATTGATGCAAAATTACCGCGTCACAATTCGTGAAGCAATTAACGCAGGCGAACTTGGTATTAATGCTATGCACGTACGCTGCATACATATTATTGCGAGCGTAAATAACTGTACGGCTAACGATATTGTTACTAAAACGCAGCGCGACAAAGCGCAAATAGCACGTTTAATTAAAGATCTTATTGGCTTAAATTTAATAAATAAACAGGCAAGTGAGCACGATAAGCGCTGCTTTATTTTGTCGCTCACAGAGCAAGGGAAAGTTCTTTTTGATAAGTTATTAGCCTCAGAGCAGAAAATAAATAATCAAATGTGTAAAAACTTAAACCCTCAGAAAATCAAAGACTTTTTAGATATCGCACAGCAAATGATCAAAAATATGGATTGATCGGTTATACATTTCTTGGCATAACTTACACAAAACGCATATACTGTACACTTATACAGTATATGCGTTTTAGGTTGTGTTATGTTTGTCATTCCCATTTATATAGAAGCAGGCGTGTGTGGTTTTGAATCGCCCGCAGCGCAGTACACCGAGCTAGGTGTAACCCTTGATGAGCTTTTAATAAAGCACCCAAATGCTACCTTTATTGGCCTAGCATCGGGTAACTCTATGCAAGAAGTCGGAATTTTTGAAGGGGACTTATTAGTTATCGACCGTGCAGAGCCTGCAGAAAATGGTGACGTTATTGTTGCTAACTTAAATGGTCTTTTTGTATGCAAACTGCTTGATAAAACCAATGCGCGGCTGCTTTCAGCGTCTTCTTTACATAAGCCTGTACAACTCACCTCTGCAGACGAGTTTCAGCTCGAAGGCGTAGTAACGCTATCAATAAGAATGCACAGGCAAAGCCCAGAGTTACTAAAATGTATGCCTTAGTTGATGCTGTGTCGTTTTATGCCAGTGCCGAAAAAGTATTTGACCCTGCTATTCGATCAAAACCCGTGGTTGTACTTACCAATAACGATGGCTGTGTATGCGCTATTTGCCCTATTGCTCGGCGCTTAAATATTCCTAAATTTGGCCCGTACTTTAAAGTTAAGCATTTACTTGAGCAAAACAACGTTGTTATTCGCTCTAGCAATTACGAGCTTTATGCTGATTTAAGCGACAAAATGATGAATATCATCGCTCGCTTTTGCGATACACAGCACATATACAGTATTGATGAATCGTTTTTGCACTTTGATGGCTACACATCATTAATTAAAGACTGGCATGAATACGGTCATACAATAAGGCGCACAGTATGGCGCGAAACAAAGCTTCCTGTAGGTGTTGGTTTTGGCCCGACCCCTACTTTAGCAAAAGCCGCTAACCATGCCGCTAAAAAGCTCAGTGGTTTTAATGGTGTTGCAGTAATAAATAGCGAACAAACTCGCCAAGCTATTTTACAAAGAATGAGCTGCGAAGATGTGTGGGGAATAGGCCGGCGGCTAGCTAAAAAACTTAAAATAATGAATATACACACCGCCTGGGATCTTGCTCAGCAAAACCCTAGGGCAATGCGCCGTGCATTTAGTGTGGTTGTTGAACGCACAGTAAGCGAGCTTAACGGGATAACATGTTTAAACTGGGATGATGTACGACAAGATAAGCGAGAGATTTATTCGACCCGTAGTTTTGGAGAGCGCATATGTGAGCCAACAGCCCTTAAAACAGCGCTAATTAACCATGTAACCACAGTGGCTAATAAACTAAGAGCGCAACACTCGCTCACTCACCAGCTTTATATTTTTGCAGCCAGTGGCGCGCACGAAAATAAATATTATAAAAAGTCTTTTGTGTATAAGTTCCCCTCACCCACTAACGACACCTGCGTGATGGCTAATGCTGTATCTGAGGTATTTAATAAGATTTACCAACCCGGTATACGGTTTTATAAGTGTGGTGTGGGTGCGGTAGAGCTAATATCAGAACAGTTTCAGCAAAATGACTTATTTAATAAAAGCCCTGATAATCCAAAACTTATGCAATGCTTAGACACAATTAACAATCGATACGGAAAAGGAATGCTAAGCCTTGCAAGTAGTAAATTAAATGACCGGTGGCACATGAACCGTGATTTTTTGTCGCCGCAGTACACTACGCGTTGGCGCGATATCCCTAAAATATACTGCGAATGATTTGCTACTTACTAGATGCTTTATTTACTCTCATCTGCTTTTTTAAATGTGCACTCTACATTGGGTTCGCTCAATGTGTATTTGAGTGTGTTATCGGCTAAAAACTTGATACTTTGACTGATTGTTTTTTCGTTTGCTGGGCTTTCACAACGGCTCATTCTTAAGCCGTTTTCAAGGCCATCACTTTTATATTTAAGCGTGCTGGTTATAAAGCAAAAGTTTGGTTTTTTAATGGTTCGGGTACCATTGTGGAGCGATCCAAATACAATTTGCTCACCAAGTTTAAAACCAGCACTTAAATCACTTTCATCTGTCAAACTCAAATTGCTGTTAACGCATAACCCTGAGTTGCTCGACACAACTTCGTAGGCTCCCAATTTTGACTTTAAAAGCGGTATAAATCGTGTTTTATTACTCGGCTCAGAAAAAGCATTTGCACTTGTAAAAGCGACAGTTAATAAAGCGAGTGTTAAATATTTCATTTCGTGGGTGTATCCTCGTGAGTCAGCGTGTTAAATAATAGCAAAATGCCTAATCACTTAGCTTTTATAACTTTTAACAACTATAACAGAGATTTACTACAAAAGGAGAGAAGTCGTATTCAGGAACCAAGACACGAGCAGCTAAGGGAGCTTTGCTCGACTATACTGATTCTTACATGTGTGTAAGCCAGTAAGATAACGCAAGAGCAATTACCGAGCCCATTAGGTTACAAACCTCGTGCCGCAAATAAATCCCTTAGATTTAACACATTTAAATCCACAAAGATTCATCCTAGATACTGCATTACAAACCATTTTGCTGTTAAGTACTTTAGTTAATACGTGCTTAAACAGCAAAACGATTTATATCAATGCGCTTACTTGAAGGGAAATTGAACTCATAAAATTGTTTGAATAGCGCTCAAATTACTGTTTGTTTTATTGCCAGTACTTTGCAAATAATAAAGGGTAGCTTTGCTTTAAGAACTTAGGTTTGTCTTTAAAACGTTTACCTTTAGGTTCATCACTGCCTGATGGAATAAACGGTAATTCGTCTTCGCTGCGTTCTTCAAATAATAAACCGGCTATTAAATCATACTCATCAATATACGGGTAAGGCTGCTCGTTTAAGTAATAAACAGGTGTACACTGCGCTAACGAATCAGCATTTTCTAAAGCGTTTTCGAATACTGTTTTACCGCGCGAAATTAACCAACATCTAAACTCGCTAAAACCGTAATCGTCGTTACATCCAGCCATCACAAAGGCGGCACCAAACAAATCCCAGGTAAAACATTTACGCATATGTATGCCAAAGTGTTTATCAAAATCAATAAGGTGCTGATCGCTTAAATCATTAAGTTTGTTTTTTAGGTTATCGCTCACACTTTGCGGATCGAGCCCTAAATCAGGCGTTGTTACTAAATCCCAAAAAGCCTGCTCTGTTAACGTTGCCATTATAAAATCTCTTTTACTCGGCCAACTTGACCATCTTCTAAACGTACTTTAATACCGTGTGGGTGATTTGGTGATTTTGTTAAAAGACGCTCAACCACACCTTCTGTTAATGTGCCGCTGCGTTGATCTTCTTTTAATACAATATTTACTGTGGTACCTGGTGAAATTTGCGAACGCGAAGGAACAGCCATAATTTAAACCCTAAAAATAATTTATCTAATTATAACGTCCATGTGATGTCATACCAACTAAACCGCTGTTAATTGGCTAAAAATGAGATGTGTGCTGGTTTTGCGTTCAACTTAATAGCTGCTAGCTGGCTAAGTATAATCTGCGTTAACTCATCAAGTTGCGGTTTTGCATCTTCACGGGCTACCTCATCAATAAAGTAACATTGTACTTTTAACGTGTTTACTTCGTTATTTAAATCAACTGTATGCGTTAGATAATCAAAACCAATTACCATTTCTTTTATTGCTTCGCATGCATTAGTAAGCGCTAAGCGAATTTGCTTATCGCGCTGTTTTTGAGTTTTAGTCATAAATATAAAGGTTACTTATTTAGTCTGGGCTTGTTGCTGTTTTTTAAACTCTTCGTAGTTAGAGTCTTGTTTATCTAGGCATTCGTAATATTCTTTGTCAGCTTTATAGTTACACTCATCAAGGCGCGCCGATTGTAATTCATGAAAACGTGCATCAGAGCTGCAGCCAGCCAAAACACATGATCCAATAATAAGTAATGCGCTGCTTTTTAGTTTATTGATAAACATTAAATTTCCTTACACTTTCTATATCGAAAAAGCGTTAAATTATTACGATACTATTGTATATTAGCGCCATAAAATCTTAATATCCAAAGGATCTATTACTATGATGTCGCAGTTACAAAAGTTGTTTCAGCGTATAGACAAAAGCAAGATATTTCAATCATTTGTTATAGCTGTAATTATTGTTTCTGCCCTTACAGTAGGTGCACACACTTACTCACTACATCCTACCGTAGAGCTTGCTCTAAATTGGATGGACGTTGGCATTACTGCATTCTTTTTAATTGAACTAATAATCCGCTTTGTTGCAAGTAAAGGCATTAAAGACTTCTTTTCTAAGGGATGGAATATATTTGACACTATCATAGTATTGGGCAGTTTATACCCTGCTGCTGGCTCTACAATGTTAATTGCTAGGCTGTTGCGCATATTTAGAGTGTTACGATTGGTTTCGATGATCCCAGAGCTGCGCTTATTGGTTAACTCATTGCTCAAAGCCATTCCGCAAATGGGTTATATAGCCCTATTAATGTTTGTTATTTTTTATATATACGCTGCAATGGGTAGCATGATGTTTGCTGAAATCAATCCCGTACTTTGGCAAGACGTCTCAATATCAATGCTTACCTTGTTTAGAATAGCAACGTTTGAAGATTGGACCGACATAATGTACGAAACAATGGCGGTGTACGAATTAAGCTGGATTTATTACCTTACGTTTATATTCTTAACTGCATTTGTATTTTTAAACATGATGGTAGGTGCGATTTTAGAAGTAATGAGTGAGGAGCACCGAAATGCCCGAGAAGAGCTTGCGGATAACGATTCTCTACCTGCAACACAAGGTCAGGTAAATGAGCTACAAGTTCAAATTGCAGAGCTTAAAGCGCTATTAAGTAAAGACAAATAGAAATATCTAAACTAAGTAACACCAATATCAATAATGTTGGTGTTACTTAGAGTTAAACGTTTAATTTGGGAAATATAAATACATTAATTACTTTTATTACTTTTATTACTTTTATTACTTTTATCACTTAAAGATTCATCACTCTTTGGATCTTCAAAAGAAATAACATTATCCACTTTCATTTTAAACGCATCAAAAAAAGCATTTTTTAAAACCGAAATAACGGCTTGGAAAGTCGAAACATCCGTATTATCTAATTGCCCCTCTATAGGAATGCGTGCAGCAACAAGTTTAGACTCATCGTTTTCAAGTATAGAGCCCAGTAAATCTACACTGCCTTCAAATATAGCAGTAAAGATACCGTCATCATCTTTTTCTATATCTTCTCGCCAAGAAAATACACTCAGGTTTTGAACCCCCGCTTTTACATAACCATTTAAGTTATTATCTTTAGCCACAAGTTCCATTGCGCCATCAATACCCCCCGCTTCAATATCAAACGGTGTATACACTTTAAATACAGTGTCGAGATTTTTAACTGAGAAGCGCTGTACCTCTGCGTTAAAATCAAAATTAGCGTGTTTGCTAAAAGGGTCTAGTTTGCCATCAAGTTTTAGTGCGGCCTCCCCCATTAACGCCCCCTCTACGTTTAGAGTAGTCACAAGTGTTTTTGATAGGTTTTGCGCATTCGTTATATTTTCAATTTTGGCATTAATATTTGATATAAAAGTGGGTTTTTCACCGTTATTGGTTGAGTTAACTAAGGTTAACTTGCCTTGCTCAATTATTAAGGTATCAATAGAAAACAGTACTAAGTCATTCGCCAGTCCCACCCAAGTGGTTTCATCTTTTACTTGTTGATTTTGCTCAGAAGCATTGGGGTCTTTATCGTAAATAACTATCTCAGGACGCGTAAAAGCCATGTTTGTGACTAAATTCCCTTTTAAAAGGGCTGACCACGCAAGTGAAAAATCGAGAGTTTGAATACTCAGTAAAGGCTTAGGAGCTGAAGTTGCATCAACAGCGTAAATTTCAACGTCGTCAATCGCGTAGGCACCGCGATATAAAAACAAATCTACATCACCAACATGCCCCGTAACACCTTGCGTATGTTTTAGCTGAAAATTTACGTACTGCTGAAGCGCATAAGGTGCAGCTATTCTGGCAATAATAAGGACTAATAAAATAACCGCAAATGAGTTAAACCATTTGCTATGAAATACATTAGAAACCGAGCTCATTGTAATTTCCTTTACCTAATACTTTCAAATGAGTATTTTAAACATGTAAGAATTACGCAAAATTGTAACAACACTACGTAAATCGTATTTAAAATACATCGTTAATAGCCTAAGTGAAGTTAAAGTGGCTAATTTAAGTATTAACAGCAAAGGTTATACCAATTTAAAATTGCTACAAAAAATTGGGTTTATGCAGCAATACTTAACTAAATAAAAACAGCGAGTACCTTTAATATATCAAGGATAATGCTTGATCAAATCTAACTGGTTTACTGAATATAAAACCTTGGTATTTATCAATTTCTAAGCTTTGTAATAACGTTAACTGAGCTGGATTTTCTACGCCCTCCGCTATTACTTGGCAACCAATCATATGCGACATGTTAGTTACCGCAGAAACAATACTTTTATCTTTTGAGCACTCACAAATATTATCAATATAAGATTTGTCTATTTTAATGTAATCAACTGATAGCTCTTTTAAAACCGATATAGAAGAAAACCCAGTACCAAAGTCATCAATAGAAATACGCACACCGGTATTTTTTATGGCCGTAATCACTTTTGACAAATACGGTAAATTTTTAATCATGACTGTTTCTGTTATTTCTAAATGCACATTGTATGGTTTAACTGCGTATCTATTTAAAAGCGCAACTAAAAAATCTAAAAAGTTATGATTTTCTAGTTGCAACACCGACACATTAATAGACAATCCAATATTACTATTTACGGCATTGAGCTTACTTAAGCTCGCAATGGCTTGCTCTAGTACAAATTCGCCGAGTATATTAATTTTTCCATATCGCTCTGCAATATCTATAAATTCTGAAGGGGGAATAAATTCATCATTAAACTGCCAACGAAGTAGTACTTCAAACGTGGTTATTTCATTTGTGCTTATATCAACAATAGGTTGATAGCACAGATGAAAGTCACCTTTTTCTACGCACTCTTTAATTGAGCTGCGAAGTACTTCTTCTCTTTTAAGCGATTCATGCATTCGCTCGTCAAATACCGATATTTCATTACGGCTTTTCTTACCTTCATACATAGCTACATCAGCGTATTTAATCGCCTCTGCAAGATTAAAATTTTCGCGCGTAAAATACAGCCCAACCTTAAAAGAGGGGTTTACTTGATAGCTATCCATGCTTACTGTTTTCGTTAAGGTTTTAACTAATCTAAAAACACAGTCAAAAAGTTCATCTTCGGTGTTAGTGCGAGAATAAAAAATAAACTCATCACCTCCCCATCGACAAGCAATAAAGTCGCCTTGGGTTTGTGTTTCAACTAATCGTTTACCTGTTTGGGCCAGCACAAAATCACCAAAATCGTGACCGTATTTATCATTGATGATTTTAAAGTCATCCATATCTAAAAATAAAACAGCTTTAATATCATCATTTTGATTGGCTAAATCAAGTTCAACATTAGAAACAAAACTACCACGGTTAAATAACTTAGTGAGGTTATCTTTTTGCTCTAAAAGGATTATTTGCTCGGTGCGAAGTTGCACTTCATTTTCTAAGTTTTCAATAAATTGATCTAACTTAAGTTCATTATTAATTGATAATTTTACATCTTTTGCAGTACGTACAGCAGTGACAAAGCATAAAATAAACCATAAAACGAGCCCTAAAATACCTAGTACATTCTCATCTTCAATAGGCTGTAAAAGTAATAAAATACTAAAAGGAACCAATAAGCAGGTTATATACGACAAGGAGGAACGAATATCAGAAGCTAAAACGTTTACACCGCCACCAGCAAGGGAGCTAAAAACAACCAGTGATACAAATTTTTCCTGCATTTGCATGTTTTCATAAAACAAAATAGGAAAAGCAGCCCATGTTAAAGCCGTTAATAATAAACCTATAAAATACAGATGATATTTAAAAGCATGGGTGTTGTTAACAAATACGTGGCTTGCTATTCGAAGTAATGAAATAAATGATAACGTAAAAAGCCAGTAAAGTTTTTCTTGCGAGGCGCTGTGGTTAATACTGCTAAAAATAAGAAAACAAGAAACAACCGTGTTTATAGCAATTGCAGAACTAAAATAGGAGCTAACAAATGCTAATCGCTTATTGGCAAAGTTATTTGTGTGAGAGGTCATTAATGTTACTTGAATAGGCTGTTGCACAATGTAAACAGTTTACTTAAGTTCAATAATAAACAAAAGTGAACATTCATAAAAAAGTATTGTTTTAGCCTCTTAAGCGGTTTTATAAGCCTGTCCCGTCCTAAAATACGTTGACGGTTTTAAATGAAGGCCAGTAGCTTTTGCTC